>Ga0222719_10005735_pt1 | contig 10665 bp, 15 predicted proteins | sample C33_34DmetaG_FD_165039 | JGI IMG/M metagenome (GOLD analysis project Ga0222719, IMG submission 165039) | Estuarine water microbial communities from San Francisco Bay, California, United States - C33_34D | ecosystem: Environmental > Aquatic > Marine > Unclassified | place: USA: California...
AGTAACGGTTCAGCAAAAAGTATGAACGACTCGGTGGATGCTAGTGATGATGACGATACAATGTCATATTTTAGTAAATTAGCAGAAGACGAGTAATTTATCTCTCTCTAGTACATACTTTAAAGGGTCCTTTGGTAACAAGGGACCCTTTTTTTGTATATAAATATAGCATATGGTTTCAATATTAGATCCACTAGTAGATAAGGCAGGTGGCATACGTAAAACGTCTGCTTGGTACAGAAATGCTGTATCATCAATTGCTGATAGAGTATCTGCTAGACGATTAATGAATCAAGGAAAACTAATAGGCAGACCGAGTATTGGTCGTTTAAATATGTTTGTTTATGACCCTAAATATAAAAAAACATTACCATATTATGATACTTTTCCTCTAGTATTACCTTTAGAGAGAATACCAGGTGGATTTGCAGGTATTAACTTTCATTATTTAAGACCTGGTGCTAGATTTACTTTGTTAGAAAGATTACAAAGATATGCCACAAGAGGTAGAGAGATAACAAGTACAAATAGTTTTGATGTTAGTTATAATAGAGTGAAAAATATATCACTTGTAAAAGGAACAATTAAGAAATATCTATTTGCACACGTAAGAAGTAATTTTTTAAGAGTTGATTTTGACGAGGCGGCATTAGCAGTTTATTTACCTGTCGCACAATTTAAAAAGGGGAGTCCATACTAATGGCAATATTAAGAGGCGGTAAAAGAATAGGTGGTATTGATGTTCGTATCGGTCTACCGAGAGATAGAAGTTTAGACAACGTTACTGGAGACCCACGTTTAAAAAGAACACAAGGTGGTAATCCTGAAACTACATTAGGACGTTTTCAATCATACGTAAATGAGGCAGAGGGTTTTGCTAGAAAGGCAAGATATTATTCAGAATTTTTTTTACCAACAGGCGTAAGTAACGATAGTTTAGCAGATTTTGGATTTGGTAGTCAATCTAATACAACAGCAGGTGAAACTTTAGGTTTTGCTACAGAGTCAGATAATATACATACACAAGTTACAAATGGTAGACGTGTAAGAGCATTTTGTAGTGCTATAACAATGCCTGATAGAGATATTGTTATGAAAGAAGTAAAACATAATGGTCCTGCTAGAAAAGTTGCATACGATTTTAAATCACAAGATATTACTGCTACGTTTTATGCAGATAAATTTTTAAGAGAAAGAACTTATTTTGAGTTATGGCAAAAGTCTGCTGTTAGTACAGCAAATTTCAATTACAATTATTACAATGACTATGTTACAAATTTAAATATTTTTCAATTAGGACAATATGCTGCTAAACAAGAACGTGATGACGTAACTTATGGTGTACAGTTGATAGACGCATTTCCTAAAACTATTAGTGCTGTTGATTACTCTGCTGAAGCAAATGCAGTACAAACATTTTCAGTAACATTTACATTTAGATATTGGGTCAATTACTTTTTAGATCAACAAGGAAATATAACGTTAGGACAACCTACTGGAGGAAGACCTGTTGTGAAACAATCACCATTCGGAGGAATTTTAAGTAAACTGCCACCTGAATTAAGAAGAGCAGGACGTGATGTACTCAATGATTTAAAACGTAGAGTACCGTTGGGTAGAATAACTGGCGGAAGAGCATTCCCACCATTTAAAATACCACCACTAAATATATAAAATTATATAATAAGGAGATATAATGACATTACCAAGTGTTGAAACACCAAGATATGAGTTGACTTTACCATCTACAGACAAGGTAGTACAGTTTAGACCTTTTTTAGTTAAGGAAGAAAAAGTGTTATTAGTTGCTATGGAATCAAATAATAATACTGAAATAATAAATGCAACTAAAGAAATTTTAAATGCTTGTACATATGAAAAGTTAGAAATAGAAAAATTACCTATATTTGATATTGAGTATATTTTTTTACAAATAAGAGCAAAGTCTGTTGGTGAGGTAGCAAAGTTTAAAATGCTATGTCCAGATGATAAATCAACATATACAGATGTTGAGGTAGATTTAACCAAAGTAAATGTTCAAGTTGATGATGAACACACAAATAATATTGTTATTGACGAGAACAGAAAATTAGGAGTTGTTTTTAACTATCCTACGCTAGAGATGACCAAGGCTGGTTTTAACATAGATGAAACAGATATTAATACATTGTTTGATATAATGACAACAAGTATTGACCACATCTATGAGGGGGAGAAAGTATATCCTGCTAAAGATAGTACAAAAGAAGAATTAAAAACATTTTTAGAAAGTTTACCACAAAAAACTTTTGAAAAGATTAAGACTTTTTTTGAAACAATGCCACAATTAAGACATACAATTGAGGTAGAAAATCCTAAGACAAAGGTTAAAAGTACAATAGATTTAAAAGGTATTAGAGATTTTTTTCAATAAGCCTCTCCCATAACAGCCTGGAGGCATACTTTGAAACAAATTTTGCTCTAATGCAACATCATAAATATTCATTAGGTGAAATTGAAAAAATGATACCTTGGGAGAGAGATGTTTATGTTTCGTTATTAGTTAATTACATAAAAGAAGAAAATAAAAGACGAGAGCGAGAGGCAAAAAAATGATAGAAGAAAGTAAATCTATAATTAAAAACGTATGGGTATTTTTAAGAGATGAAATACCACAGTTTATGTCAAATTGGAGATTAATACCAAGAATTTTTATGTTGTTATATGGTTACGCTTTTTATATGACAATGCAATGGTTTATGGCATTACCAGAACCTAACAATGCACAGGCAGGTTTTGTATCTGTAGTTGTAGGGGCAGGTGCTGCTTGGTTTGGGTTATATGTAAATGGTAAACCTAGTAAAATAAAAGAAACAAAATAATATGGCATTACCTGTAGTTGACAATTTAGAAACAGAATTTGATGTACCAAGTGAAAGACGAGGTAGAGGACCTGATAGAGGTCCTCGTGCTCCTTCTGGTTTCAAAAAAGCAGTAGAAGAAATAGCACAAGTCATATTCAGTAAAACTAGAATATCTGTAGAAGGTGCTGCTAGAGCAGTTGTGCCTAGTATACCTAGAATGATACAGGATATTAGTGATGATATAAGAACAGGATCAGTAGAAAAATTTAAAGTATCGTTAGAAAAATTAGAAAGTATTATCAGTAAATTAGGATTAGACCTAAACAAATACAATAAAGACTTAGCAGGATTTCTAAAACAAAGACAAGAAAATTTAGTAAAGAGTGAGGAAAAAGTTAGAGAAATAAGAGAACAAGGTGCTAAGGCAGAAATTAATCAGATCACAGGTGAGATTGACTTTTTAAGTAGAGCAGAAATCAAACAAAGACGTGATACCTTGAGAGAAACACTTATCAATATTAAAGATTTAGAAAAAGAAAAAAACAAAGAAGAAAAGAAATTACAAGAAAGTAGATTTTTATCCGAAGAAGAAATCAATACTAAAAAACAATTCGTAGAAAAAAGTTATGATACGTTAAAAGAATTGGAAACCAATAAACAAACTTTGATGAGAACTTTAAATATTCAAAGTGAAGAAGAATTGCCTAGTACAAGTTTCTTTGGCAGATTTAGAAGACCTGCTAGTAGAAATGATAGACAAGGTGGTGAGGGCATACGAGAATATGTACCTAATTTATTATTAGATATAGGTGACGCATTTAAACAACAGATAACAGGTTTCTTTGAACCACTAGTAATGTTGAAAGACACGTTTTTAGATATATTAAAACCATTAAAGATATTCAAAAAACTATTAGGACCTATTGTTACAAGTATGAAAGGTCTATTAGTGCAATTAGGTAGACAAATTAAAACGGGTATTGCTCTTGTTGCAGTAAATCTATTACGTATATTAACAGACAAAAGAGTGTTAATAGGATTGCTTGCAGTAGCGGCAGCATTAGGTATTAAGAAATTAATAGATGTTGCAGGTGAGAAAGTATCAGAAAACATAGAAGAAAAAGCAACAGGATATGATGAAAAAGGAATGACAAATGTAGGCACTAATATAAGAGAATTAGCAAAAGAGAAACCAGAATTTATAGGTAGTGATGGTCAAAAACAATTAACGTTTGGTGAAGCACAAACAGCTGAACAAATAGACGAAAGAAGAAATTTTCCTTTTGCTGCTAAAAAAGATCCATCACTTGTACCAGGAACTTATGCTTATAAAATGAAACAATTAGAAAAATCAGAAAGTGGATCAAAAACTAGTATTGCTTCTAATACTAGTGTTTCAAACGTACAAAGTAGTAATACAAGTAGTACAACAAATCTATCAACAGGTAATGTTGCAAACGATAAAAATGCTTGGTTTAATCAAGTGGGTTCTTTTTAGAACTTAACACCCAATTCTTTTTCAGTTATTATTTTAAATACAGCACCGTTGTCTTCGGCATACGCAGTTGCGGCTTTCCACTTTGCTTGATTTTTGATAAACTCAAAACTTTCACGCATATATGATTTAGTTTTCTTTTTAGGTGGTTTAGGTTGCGTACATTGACGAGAAGGTTTAATCTCTATTAACATTTTTCTACCTTTATCAGTTTTAATAATGAAGTCAACAAAGTATCTATGCCACTTCTTATCAATAGGATTGTAATATCGTATAGGTAATTCTTCACTTGCCCATTGTACAATACCAGGATTGTTATCGCAGTAGACCATAAATCTACGCTCTAATAATGAACGATATATTATATTATTAGGGTTACCAACATACTTCTTTGGATGAGTTGGTTTATATATTCCTTTAAAAGACTTCTTCATATCATATAAATATTACTAATATATATAAAGGTAACAAATGGCTTGGACTTCAAAAGTATCAAACGTATTAAAATCAGGTGCAAAAAATTTTATAGGTAATGCAGTATCAAATGCTGCTGGTAATCTAATTAGTAACTTTGCAGGTGGGGCAAAGACTACAAAGTTAGCGGCTAAACTTGCTAATAAATCGCCACTTGATATAGACACTTCACCCACATCACACTTATCAGCACAGAATGACCCATTTAAATATGGTCAGTTATATTATCCACAAGAAACACAAAATTTAGGTGAAGGTCACTATATAATCTTTGATACAATTTATAATACGCAAACATCATTAAATGCTATTAAAAATCCTGGTAGTAATGTATCAAAAATAGTCAATAAAAGTTTAGATGTCAGATTAGGTGAAAATCAATTAAGAGATAAGGCAAATGCAAAACGATTATCACAATTAAAGAAACAAGGATTTTTAGATAAGAATGCTACATCACTTGTACAGTCAACTAAATCAGGTATGGGTAAAGATATTAAAACTCATAAAACTTTAGGTGATTCTATAATATTATATACACCACCTACTGTTAAGTTTGATTACAAAGCATCCTATGAACAAGCAGAAACAAAGAATTTAGCATTATTAAAAGAAACAGGTTCACAATTTGTTGAAAATATAGGTCAGTTTTTAGATGGAGATTTTAGTGGTGTCAATGATTTATTAGGACAATTAAAAGACGCAGGCGGTGTTTTAGGTAGACAAGTTTTACAAGGTGCGTTAGAAGTTGCATTTCCAGGTGCCGCTGGTTTCTTTACAAAACAAACAGGACGAGCAGTTAATCCTAGAATGGAATTAGCATTTCAATCTGTACCGTTTAGATCATTTGCTTTTGAATTTGATTTTGCACCAAAGAATATCAAAGAGGTTGAAATGGTAAATAAAATGATGCAATTATTTAAATTTCATATGTTGCCAGATGTGTCAAACGAAAAATATTTAATTACACCTTCAGAATTTCAAATAGGTTATTATTATAGAGATAAAGCAAATATGTACTTACCTAAAATTAGTAGATGTGTATTAACTGATATGTCAGTTGATTATTCACCAGAGGGTGTATTTCATACATTTAAGGCAGATGAGAAAGGTGCAATGCCTGTAATTTCTAAAATGACATTATCATTTACTGAAACAGAAATTATGACTAAACAAACCGTTGCTGAAGGATTCTAATGACATACTTTAGTTATTTTTCACAAGGGTTTTATGATTTAAAAGGTGACGGTAATGACAAACTTCTTACAGATTTATTTACAAGAATCAAAGTCAGAAACAAAGCATTTGATGTTGCTACACTATACGACAAATATGATGTTGTAAGTGGTGAAAAACCTGAAGATGTATCATTTAAACATTTTGGTGACGCACAATATCATTGGGTAATACTATTAACAAATAATATTACAGACAGATTTTATGGATGGCCGTTATCATTTCAGGAGTTTGAAAACTTTGTTAAAGACAAATACGACAATCCAGACGCAGTACACCATTATGAAAAATTACAATCAAGTGGTCGTACAACAGGACAAGGACCTGCTGATTATTCACACTATATAGAATGCTTATCTACAGATACAGGCGCACAAGCAGTTACAAACAGACAATATGAAGATAGATTACAAGATGAAAAAAGACAAATACAATTACTTGATCCTGCTTATTTACAAATATTTGTAGAAGAATTTGAAAAACTAGTGAGTGAATAATGCCATACTTCAACGCCAATAATAAACTCATAGAACGACCAGGTAATTATATAATTACCGATATTAATATCATACCCTATCATAGAGAAGGTGATGAGGGTATCTTTCGTCAAATTATTACCGATCAAGTTATAGAATTTAGTATATACGAAAGTATAGAAAACAATTTTTTATCAGGCGATATGTCTATTGTTGATGGTGTTAACCTTGCAAGTATGTTACCTTTAACTGGTTTTGAAAGATTAGAGTTTAAATTATATACACCTGGCGAACAACGTGGTTATGACTTTTCAGTATTAACAGGTCACCCTATGATGATTACAGGCATACGAAATAAGACTATGTTAAAAGATAGGATACAATCTTACACACTTGAATTTTGCAGTATGGAAAGAGTAAAAAATGACCTTATACGTGTGAGTAAATCATTTGCTGGTACAACAGATAATATTATATTAGATGTATGTAGAACAGAATTAGATACAAAAAAGAATATAGTATTAGAACCTACAAAAAGTGTTGCCAAGTATATTGCACCACGTATTAAACCTAATGAAACAATACACGAGGTTGCCAAGTTATCAGAGTCAAAGAACTTTGAAAACGCAGGTTATTTGTTTTATGAAACAGGTACAGGATTTCACTTTAAATCATATGAATCAATGTTTACAGATGCTAGTGGCAGAGCAAGAGATGTACGTGCCAAATACTCACCTAAAATTGTATCGTATAGAGATGAAAAAGGCGATAGAGATATAATCAACGCATTGCAGTCCGCATCCGATTTTAGATTAAAAAGTCAGTTTAACACATTAAGACATCTAGCCGCAGGCACCTATGGTAGTCGAATGATAATACACGATAGTTTTAACAAAACCTTTGAAGAATTAGATTTTGATTATCATACACAATACGCAAAAGAAAATCATTTAGAGGCAGACGCCAGAGGTCAGAAACGAGAAGACAATGGTGTTGTACCGTTCTTTAATTTCTCACAAGGTAAGACTATATCAGACTTTAAAGAAGGCAAGATACATTTTCAATCATTTACTGATAAAGTACACAATGATTACGATTTTCTAGGACGAAACAGTAATGTAACACAAAAACGTATATCACAAAAGGCTGCCTTGTCTAGCATAGTGTTAGAACTTGATTTACCAGGTTTTACAGGTATAAGTGTAGGGGAAGTCGTACACTTCACTCATCCATCGTTTATGCCAACGCAAAACGCAAATGATAGTGATAATGACCCATATTTAAGTGGACGATACCTAATTAGTAGTATTAGACACAAAGTTAATTTAAAAATAACAAAGAAACACACAATGCTCATAGAACTCGTAAAAGACAGTTTTAACAAGTCATTACCAGAGGATGAAGTAGATTTATTTACAGGACAAGAAAACGAACAAGGAGACAGTTATTTACAATATTCACTTGACGAAGCTTAGAATTGCTAAGAGTCAGATTTTTTTTAACAATACAGCAGGCCACCTGCCAACAATGAGAGCAAGAAACTGAAAAATAATGAAACGAAACATAATGACACAGAATAATACAATAAGAACTGTAAAGAACACATTTAACAGACTTATAGAAGGCATCCTCAATAGATATGACAATATAGTCTATTATAACAAATATAAGAGAATATTCAAGGACAATAGAACTGTATTAGAGAAACTCAAAGATAAAGTCAATCTTGCGATTGCCTGTCTTAATAAAAGTATAAGTAAATACAACGTTTCTGGTAGTTTAGACGGTCATCCTCATAGTATATGGATAGATAGTCTAGGTAAAGGCAGTTTGCGTAGGAGTAAAACAAATAGTAAAAAATGACGTATAGTGTAGTGATTAAAAACGGCAACATATCGGTAAAATAAAATGGCCTTTCTCGGAAATAATTTTAAGTGGTTTGTAGGCGTAGTAGAAGATAGACACGATCCTGAAAAAGTCGGCCGTCTTCGTGTACGTTGTTTAGGTATTCATACTTCAGATAAAAACAAACTACCTACGACAGACTTACCTTGGGCATCCTGTGTGTTGCCTACTACATCAGCAGGCATCTCTGGTCTTGGCCAGTCGCCTAGTTTTATTGTAGAAGGTGCGTGGGTGTGGGGATACTTTAGAGATGGCGAACAAGAACCTGTTGTCATTGGTACATTGCCTGGTAAACCATCGGAGTTAGGCAATCCTAATTCTGGTTTTTATGACCCTAATCGTAGAAGTGATGATGATACATTGGACGATTATAATATATCAGTTTATCCTCGGAATAATGCAGAACCAGATACAAATAGATTAGCCGTGAACAATGCAGACAAACCGGCCGCCTCGTTGGTTAGCAGACGGCTGGCACGTATAGGAGGTATACCTACCGCAGACTTTGATGAAGTTGGACAGAATATAACCGCAAGTGATACCGATACTTGGAATCAACCAGAAATTGCTTACAACGCCGTCTATCCTTACAATCACGTATTTGAATCAGAAAGCGGCCACATTAAAGAATATGATGATTCGTTTACCATTGACGCAGATGGCATTAGAACAAATCATTATAGAATATATGAAAGGCACGCCTCTGGTACTTCTACTGAAATGACCAACAACGGCGACAGAATTGACATTATAACAAACGACCATTACACCTTAACTAGTAACAATCACAAAGCGTACATACAAGGTGATTCAGATATTACTATAGATGGCCGACATAAGGTATACATTAACAAAGATGGTGAAGAAAACAATCATTATGACATACAAGTCGGACCTAACGCTAATGTTAACATACAAGTAGATAACGGTAACCTGAATGTAGTAACAAAGACTGGCCAGTTTAACTTTGATGTAGGTGCAGACTTTAACGTTAATGTAGGTGGGGATTATAATTTAAATGTTTTAGGAAATAAGAAAGAAACAATTGAAGGAAATCACACACAAGATACGACTGGTACTGTAGTGATAAAAGGGCAGCAAATAGATTTAAATCCTTAGGATTCTCATATAGAAAAGGGACATTGAAAACTGGCCTGCTTTTTTAATCTATAAATGCAATAACATCCCAGACACATATACTGGCCTTGTTTCTTAATTAAATAACTGGATTTTTTTTCGCAATATTTTTTTAGTCTTCAAAGTCGGCTACTTCATAGTTATCTTCTATTAGATCAGATACTTCATCAAGTTTATAACTTAAATCATTAGACAAATCACTATTATGTGTTAAGTCAAACGTACCGACTAATTCACTTACTTTACTTAAATGTTCATCTACTTGTTTTTTCATTTTATCATAGTCTTTATCAACTGTCATATAATCTCCTTTATTGGTTAACATATACTATAATATAGGACATATTTTAATAAAATTCAAGTGAAAAAACCCTTTACATTTTTCACTTAATAAAATCTACACTTTTTACATAAATAATAAGAACAAATGGAGAACACTATGGGTATGACCCCTACACAAAGATATAGATTAAGACAATATTTAAATAGAGTTCGTAAGCGTAGAGAGTACAACGATTCGTTAAAAAATAAGTCTAAAATTTTTTCTGGCATAAAAAAGGTCGTAAAAGTCGGTTTCTGGTTCTTTCTAGCAAAAGGAATCTTTTGGTTACTCGTTCTTTTTGGCATTGTAGAGTTTCTTTAAATTATACATAGTGATGTAGAAACGCACAAGAAATAGCTATAGATAGCATTTTACATATCTCAACAACTGACCTGGTTTAATTTAAAAAGGAGACGGCTTTGTCTAACAGTAAAAAACTAGGTATTACTCGCCTTAAAAAGAGGGCACCTAAAGTTCCTGACTTTACGTGTACAGAAATAGATAATATAATAGATAAGTTGGAAAAAATCCAAGACTCTAAAAAATTTTCTAAATTGACTCTGAAAATTTTGATTCGTAAATTAGAGCGATTGCGAAGTAGTAATGATAGTTTACGTGAAAGTGGTATCTATTGGTATGACGTTTGTAAAGATTTATTAGGTTTAAAGAAGCCTGAATAAATAGAAGTATGTTAATAATTGTGCAAAGGATGTGTATAAATGTATTTCACAAAATACGATTTAAAGATTGACATAGAACGACTTGGTAAAGCGTACTTTG
>Ga0222719_10005736_pt1 | contig 10660 bp, 12 predicted proteins | sample C33_34DmetaG_FD_165039 | JGI IMG/M metagenome (GOLD analysis project Ga0222719, IMG submission 165039) | Estuarine water microbial communities from San Francisco Bay, California, United States - C33_34D | ecosystem: Environmental > Aquatic > Marine > Unclassified | place: USA: California...
GAACTGATCGAAGCGCGCGACGAAGTGAACAATCCTTCTTCACACGCGACGGGTCCGCACTGGCACGTTGTCTTCGCATAGGATTGAATAGTGCCTGCCTTTGAAAATCTCGGCGCCGCTCCATTTGTCGTGATCACTACGCTAGTAACGTGGTTCGCGGCCGTGTGGCATTATCAAGCCAAAGAACGTAAGGAAGCCATTGAACGAGGCGACCAGTTGGAAATTCATCGCGACGGGCTGACGCTCAATCTCTTGCAGAGTGCTCGCGACGAAATGAACCAGGCACGTGAGGAAGCCGATCATTTGCGCGAGGAAGTCCGCAGCCTGCGGGCGATGGAGGACCATTTCTATCGGTTCCAACAGGCGCTCGATCACCTCGAAGCTCTGCTTTTCCCGGATAGCCCCGAAGCCAGGGTGCTCGCTGAACGCAACGCTCGCGCCTTCCTCAACCGAATGCGCAAGCTGAAAGAGGAACCGACCAATGAGTAGCTACACGCCCGCCCAACTCGACGCGATGGCCCGGCAAGCCGGTTTTCGTTCCTATGCGGAATGGCAGGCTTACCGGCAGCAACAGCAACGCCAGCAGCAGCAACGTCAGATGCAGAGCGCGCAGCCCGCTCCCCAGGCGCAGCCCGAGCCGCAACAGAACTGGTTGCAGCAACTCATGGGTGACTGGTATCCACTTGCGTCACCCGCGCAAAAAGCTCGCAAGGCGATGCAGGGACGCCGGCAATGAACGAGAAAATCGCAAACCTGCAAGTTTGGCTCAACGCCAAAGGTGCCAGCCCGAAGCTGACGGTTGACGGGGTTTCCGGCCCTGCCACGCGCCGCGCTTTTTTCGAAACTTTCCGTAACCGCTCGGCGCCCGCGATCTCTCCCCAGGATATTTCGCTTTTCGCCGCTCGGCTGGGTGTGACCAACACGCAGATTGCGGCGTTCGCCAGCGTCGAAAGCTCGGGCGGCGGCTGGGACGATACCGGCTTGCTGAAATGCCTCTACGAACGGCATTACGGCTGGAAACGGTTCCGAATTCTGAACCCGTTCCTGTCCAATCCTTCGCCGGGCGGCTACACCATCGACGCCGACCGCGACGGGATTAACGATAGCTGGGAAAAGGTTGCCGACGCGGCCTTGACCTTCCACGAGCCGAACAAGGCGTTCGAGTGTGCATCGTGGGGCAAATTTCAGATCATGGGCGCGTGGGCGCTCAAGCTCGGATATTCCAGTCCGACCGAGTTTGTGTGGCTTTTGAGCCGCGACGAAACCGCCCACTATGAAGCCTTCGTGCGCTTTATCGAGCGGTTCAATCTCACCGCTGCGCTGCGCAAGGTGGACGGAAATCCGATCAACTGCCTGGATATCGCCTGTGCCTACAACGGCAAGGGGCAAAAAGGCTACGACGCTCGAATTGCGGCAGCATTCAGGAAATTATCATGACCGAATCAGAAAAACGCGCATGGATATATGCCATTTCATGGATTGGTGGCGGTGTCGCGGCTGGGGCAGGGATTTGGGAATTGGTCAATATCTTGACAAGCAATGAATGGACTACTTCGACACAAGGCCAACGTATTGATGTTCTCGGATCAATCGCCAATGGCTTACTTGTGATCATGGGACTTACTACACTTGGTTTGACATTGCGCAACGCGATACGAAATATCAAGGGTTCTGTTGGTCCAGTGAATTTTGAAGCTAGTCGAGACAAGGAGCAACCCTGATGAATCCCGCAATCGCGATCTTCCTCAAGCGTTGGTGGCCTGCATTGGCTGGCGCGGCGGTGTTCGTCGCGATCCTCTCCCTTACCTATTGCAAAGGACAGTCGGCTGGACGTTCGGGCGAGGTAATCAAGCAGCAGAAACGTGAGATCGAGACGCAACAGGATCTCGGCCGGGCCAACGACAAAGCCGGTGCGCAGAGGCTCGATGACGCGATGAAATCGACCAAACAAGAAAAGGAATTGACCGATGCGCTCAACGCTACTTCGGATCCTGATCGCCAGCGCGCTTTGCGTGGGTGCATCATCCTGCGCCAGCAGGGTAGAGACACATCGAACATTCCCGCCTGCCGCTGATCTCCGAGCCGAGCCGGAACCGGCTTATCCGGCTACGGCTCTCGAATCGGGACCAGCCGGCGAAGCGGCCGAACGGGAATGGTGGAACAAGATTCTCCTGTGGGGCAGGGGCGAGCACGACCGCGTGCAGCGCGTTTGCAAGTGGGCGGTCGATCTCGGTTTCAAGGCACCGCCCGACTACTGCGACTAGCGCCGCGCAACCTTGGCTCCGAGCCAAACCCCGATCAGCGAAAGAGCGCCACCGATGGCGACAAAATAGAGTTGGTCGATCACAGAAATTTCCTTCCATAGTGGGCGAGCAAGATTGCTTCGGCTCGCCCATCGTCTTTCACTCGGTCGAGCAATCCAACCGATTTGGGATATAGTGCCGTGGCCTTTTCGCGGCTGGCTCCCTTGCTCGAATTCAGCAATCCGAGCTTCCCTTTCCACACGCTCGGTGCGACCATCTGCACCGAAGCCCCGGAAGCCACGGCCAGCGCATGAGCGAAGCCGAGAGTTCGGCCGAACGTGAACATGCTCGTGACGCCCTGCCCCGGCCGGGCTGAAACGTCTTCGATCACGATCAGGTCGGGGGTGTGGAATTCGAGCGCTGACGACCAGGTACGTTGCCAATCGGACCATGCCGGCACGTCCTTGCCGCGCAACTTGATCCGGGGCACGTCGAAGGCGAAAACCGTCCCCTCGGGATAGAGGATCACAAGTGCCCCGGTCTTGCCTGGGTCGATGCCGGCGATGATCATATCAGAAGGGGCAGACATCGACGATCTCCCTGGACAAAAACGGCTGCAACCAAGCAGGCGGGGTATGGAATGGCACACCGTCAATTTCGCGCGGCCGAACCGGCTCTTCCTCGATCCCTTTGGTGACAAAAAGCCACCACTGCTTTTGCTCAAGTGTTTGGAAAGAGCGACCCGGCCGCAGGTGTTGAAGCTCGCGGTTGACTGCGGCCGTTTCCGGCTTGACGTGCTCAACGCAGAGCGTGGAAGGTCCGACCGGGCAGCAATGATCAACCTGCAATCCAGTGATCTCGAAGCCGTGGATATGGAGTGCAGCCCATCGGTGCGCCAGCCACCTTTCACCTTCGAACCAGAACGACCCGTAAGGCTCATTGTGGCCCCGGCCGGAAGTCGTGCCGCCTACCCACATCACACAGCCGGTGACAGGATCGAACGCGCACTTTTCGACAAAGCGTTGCAGTGCGGGAACCGGGTTTTTCGTGTGCTGATTACCATAAAAGGTCATAGATCAAATTCCATTAATTTGCGAGCTATTTCCAAATAAGTTTTACTTCCTATACCGTTGCATCTTCTCGACCTCGGCTTTTACTCGGAAGCGCCGCTCAATTACCCAAGGATCCACATCTTCCATGATTTGCTTGACGATCTCGCAGAGGTCGGGACGATCCTTTTCCTCGTAAACCAATTCGTCGTGGACCTTGAAAATCGTTCGTAGCCCGGCTTTCTCGCCGCGCTTCATCGCCGACACCATGAGATCGCGAGCACTGCCCTGGATGCAATCGGCCGTCACCATGCCGTGCCAAGCCATGTGGCGCCGGAATTTCTTGCCTTGGTAGCTCATGAACGTCCAGGATGGTCGTTCATTCCCATGAAAATCGAACGTGGTGGTTTTGCGCGGTCGGTGGTAGTAGAGCTTTCGGCCGCTTGGCAGGCGCATGGTGAGAAATTCGTTTTCCTTGCGAAATTCGATCCCGAGAAAATCGTAGGTCTTCGCGTGATCGCACCAAACCGCATCAACGCTCGCTTGCCAAAGACCATACCAGAATTTCGGCACCATCGGCGCAAATTCGGTGCGGTAGGTGTTCACTGCGAGCATCGCCAGATCAATGCTCTCTTTCGGACAGAACCGGGCACGAAAGCCGACCGGACCAAGACCATATCCGTTCCCGAGCACGCAGTTCTTACCAATCTGCCCTTCCTTTTTGTGCTCGGGCAGTTTGCGATTAATTGGCCGCTTGAAGACCAGCGAAGCCATTTCGGAATACACATCAAGCCCGGCGTGCATTTGCTCTACGCGGTCATGCTGCCCGGCCATAGAAAGCAGGTTGCGAGCTTCCACGGAAGCGAAGTCCCCGGCGACCAGCACCTTACCTTCCTCGGGCACGATGCAGGACCGTAGGGACGAAATAATCGCCGAGAAGATATCGGGTCCCCAAAGCTCCCGAATATGGTCCACATTGCGCGTCAAGATCGCGTCGGCGAGAATATCGGCGGTCAATCCCTGCCGGTCGCCAATTTCGCCGCGAGGGTAGTTCTGCACCTGGATCAACCGGCCGGCGTCTCGGCCGGTTCTGGCGCCGTGGTATTGTGTCGCGTAGCGCACACGCCCATCGGCCCCGGCACAGTCGAGCATTCGTTGCAGCTTCGCCACGCTCGACGACGCGAGCGAGCGCCGCAAGGTCAAGGCTTCGTGGACGTGGTAGGGCAGTGGTTCGGAAAAATCCTCGATACCGAATTCATCGTCGGGATCCAAAATCGCGTTGAGCGTTTCCTTGCGCATGTTGTCGAGTGGTACGCCCTGATCATTGACCCAATTCAGCACCTTTTCGCGCTGCGTCGGTTTCAGGCCGGTTAGTTCCTGAAACCGCTCTGTCATGGGCACGCGCACTTGGTCGAGCACGTCCATGCAGGCGTGAACGAATTCCCGGTCGATCTTGATCCCGCGTTGATTTACCCGCTGGTCGATGATCCAGGTTTCACGTTCGGAAGTCCCTAACCCCTGGGTGGCGATGTAGGCGCCATATTGTGCCCCCACGTCGCCGTCGCAATACTCATAGAGCCGGTTCAGGTTGAATTCGTTGTGCTGCGACCAACCGCCGTGCTTATCCGGCTTGCACATCACCAGCATGTGCCGGTGGCCTTCCATATCCTTGCGCACGGGCAGTTCCAGCGCCGTTACCAGTGCGTCAAGACCGAGCGGAAGGGCTTTCATCCCGGCGACGGCCATAGTGTCGTGCCAGCGCTCCGGGGGAAGCTCGGGATAGCCGAGCGGGACCATGTGGAATTTCCACATCGCTTGCTCGAACCCGGCGTTGTGTGCGATGAAAATCACGGTCGGATCGTTCGCCAGTTCCATTAGCTCGGGATCGAGCGCGTGAAGCTGCTTTTCCGTGAGAACCCGCGTCGGCCGGGGGATCTTGTCCACGACGACTTTCAAGGCCAGGCAGAGCATGAACGTGCTCATGTCGGCCGCATATTTCCACGCGCCGATTTTTGTCAGGTCGGCACGAGAAGCCGTCTCGAAATCTGCCACTACATAGCGCACGGCTTTTCTCCCACAGAAAAGGCGGCAGACTTATCGCACCCGGTCTGCCAGCGGGTTCATCACGCGGCCTAGCCCGCGCTGCGATCAGAACGCTGGTTCTTCCGACAAATCTTCGTTCTTCGGCGCGTTCGCGGTCGGATCGTAATCCGAATAGCCCGCATAGCTGCCGAAAACTTCGTTGTTGCCCGGTCCACCGGCACCGGCAATGCGCTCGCCCTTGCGGACATAGAGGCAGTTTTGCAGGTAGGCGGTCACCCCATCCTTGGCATCCAGGGTCTTGCGACGGAACGCCTTGAAGGCGAGCGCCGGGACCACGTAGGCGCCGGGATAGAAGAGATCCTTGCCAGCCGCCACGCGGGCGTGCTCTTCGGCCGGGATATCGACGATCTTGCCCGCTTCGAGCTTGGCGAGTTCCACATCGTATTGCGACGACGCGGTGACGATCCCGGCGTAGGGTGCATAGAGTTCGGCGCGCTTCTGCGCTTTCTCCATGATCTTGAACGCTTCATCGGCGCCCTTGCCCTGTGCGTCGAGTTCGGCTTTGGCGATCGCGCGCTTGCCGGCCGTGACGCCGCTCATGCAGGCCAGGTAGTAGTCGTTCGGATTGCCCGAGAACGACCCGAGTTCCGCCTTGATCCCCTGGACCATGATCGCAACGATTGCGTCGAAGTCTTCCTTCTCGATCCCGAAGGTGCCCGAGAATTTCGGCGTTGCGCCCTGGACGTTGCGGGGAGCCGACTTCGCCGTGATCGACGAGAACAGCAGGCGGGCGGGCTTGATCAGCGTGTAGCGGTGAGTTTCAGCCATTGTTACTTCCTTGTGTCCCTTCGTTGATATTTTTCCCGTTCGCCAAGGGGACCAATCGGCGAGGAAATACATTGACGCGATAAACGAATAATTCGGTATTCCGGGCAAAATATTGTGTAACGATATCCGCCGTCTTCGCGGAATTCTTTACACCCTTGCGTATCTCGTGGCCCGTCACTCGATCCACGATCATAATCACAGACATTTTGCACCGGCCGCGCACGATCAGAAACCCGCGTCTTCGGGCGACTGCGCGTGCGCCTCGAACACCGAAGCGTTGCCGCGAGGCTTGGCTTCCGGCCTGGGGTCGGTAAGCGGCGCGACGGACAGGCCGGCGCTCTCGGGCTTGTAGCCATATTCCAGCGCCAGTTCCTTGCCCCGGCTGGAAAGCTTCTCGGCTGCGGCCGGGGAGATCATTTCGCGAGCCTTGTAAGCCTTGTCACCAAACGCGGCTTGCAGCGCGGCAGCAGCGCCGGGCTTCCACACGCGGGCGACTTTCTTTTCCACCAGCTTGGCGCTGGGGATCGAGCCACCACCAATCAGGCGGGCGTGAACGGTGGTTTCGAGCGTCTTCATGAAGCGCCGCACATTTTCGCGCTCGACATAGTAGGCGTTGAGTTCTTCGTTCGTAAGCATGGCGATAAAATCCTCGCTGGCTTCGGCGTATTCTTTGAACGCCTTTTGCATTTTGGGGCAGTCAAGCATGACCGGGCAGAATTGGCAATGCTCGCCAGTAACGAAATCTTCGATGAAAATCTCGATCCGGGACATGAGATCATTCATGCACGGCAAAAGCTCGTTGTGCCCCCAATCGAGCACTTCCCCGAGCGTGGTTTCCCAAATGTCGGGTTCCTCGAAAATGCCGTAGAAATTCGGCTGCACGATCCCGAGCGAAACCGGCATCGAACGATCAGCCGCGCGAAGCCATTGGTCCGACATGATCATGAGGAAGGCGTAGTAGCGAAGCTGCCGATTGCCCGGCGCCGCCACTCCAATTCCTTCGCCGTTTTTGTAGTCGCGCAGCTTGACACCATCGGAGCGTGACCAGAAACCGAAGTCCACGGTCCCACGCAGCAGCGGGTGAATTTCCGGCAGATGAATGGTCTGCTCGATCAGCAGCGTGCCCGCTTCCTTCCGGTTGTCGAGGATCCGCATACAGTCGTTGAAGTAGATATGGGCCGCGTCGAGCGAAAGCCCGCCAGGCCAGCCGGCCAGATATCCACCGAACTGCTCGCCGAGAAATTCGTAGGGTTCGGTCTGTGTGGCGACGGCTGCGGCGCAAAGCTCGTGCGCGGCAGTCCCTTCCTTCGCGAATTCGCTTTCGATGCTCTCGAAAGTGCCGTTCTTCAACTGCTCACGATGCAGGAGAAACGACCCGGCGCATGTCATGAAGCGGTGCGCTCCGCTCCCGCCTAACGGGGAATGTTCGAGTTCGATCATGGCTGCTTCCTAAATCTTCGTGGTTGGCAGACTATTCCCGGTCTGCCAGCGGGACGCAAGGGAGTTCAGACCTCACGATTTTCCGCTGATTGCCTATGACCTCAACCAGCGAACGAGATACCTGCCTTGGCTTCCACGGCCGCAGCGAACGCGGCGCGCTTGTCTTCGGCGATGTTGCGGCTGTGAGCCACTTCACCTTCGACGACGTATTCGGCGATCAGGCTCTTGATCGGGGTAGGATCACCGAGCTTCACCGCAGCCTGGTTGCACAAAGCGCCGAGATCGGCGTCCGTCCACTTCCGGGCGGGAACGGCGGCAGCAGCCGCAGCGTCGGTGGCATCGGATTTCGCCGCAGCTTCGCGGAACGCGGCGAATTCGTCGTCCTCTTCCGAAGACGGAGCGGCAGCGCTCGCAGTGGCCGTGCCAGCATCGCCGGCAGATTCGGACTGCGAAGGTTCGGGGGATGCAGCCGCCGCAGCACCGCTCACCGGAAACCCCGGCTTGTCGGCGGGACGGGTGACGCCCACCTTCATACGCCAGTAGCCATCCTTGGTCTTGCCCTTGGTCGAGGCGTGGAGATCAGCCGACCAAAGCCAGCCGCCCGTATCTACTTCGCCATCGGCGACGGTTTCAGTCGCACCCTGGGATGCTTCCGCAGCGAAACCCGACTGTTCGTCCGCAGCACTCGGAGCCGCAGCGGTAGGGGCAGGCGCAGCCGGGGCGGCGTTGACGATGCTGTTCAGCACACCAGCACCCAGCAGCGCGTAAACGCTGGCAAGCTGTGCCTGGCTCGTCACAACGATGCTGACGTGCATCGGGTAGTTGGTATCACTCATTACTGTTCTCCTTAGAGATCGAGGTTAGCGAAATCGCCATGATATTGTAAAGCCGCTTTACTATAAGCTTCTGCGGCTTTTTCTCGACTGGCGAAACGTCCGAGATTTTTATTCCTTCCATTGAATTTTATCGTGGCCTGCCATATCTGAAATTTGGTATTCCACGAAACACCCTTAAAACCTGATGTGTTATTACGGGGCTTTCCTCTATTGCAAAGATTTTCCGAAGTTGTTGCGAGCCTCAAATTTGCAATCCGATTGTCCTGACGATTTCCATTGATGTGATCCACCAAACGATCCGGCCACATTCCGTAGTGCATAAACCAAGCTACTCGATGCTCCATGTGTTGCTTGCCCGCGAACCGAATTTGTCGATATCCATTCGCAGTAAGGCAACCTGCTTCTCGCCAGAATTTTCCTGTTTCAGCATCATAAATAAGTTCAGCCATTTCGCTCATCCAAGACCTTATGAATGACATTCATCTTTTCCAGTGCCTTCACCAGAATTTTTTCGGAGATCGAGCCTGGGGCAACAAAAATCTCCGCAGTCACAAGGTTCTCTTGGCCGATACGATCTAGACGGGAAACGGCTTGTTCGTTCTGTGCCGGGACCCAATCTGGCTCTGCCAAGTAGCACCGGGAACAAACCTGTTGCAAACCATCCAAGCCTGTTCCCGCTGCCTGAATGTTGCCTATGAATACCCGAACATTAGGCAAATTTGTGAAATCGTCAACCGCTTTTTGCCGTGCGGCAGGGGATTTCCGCCCGTCAATTCGAACAGTGCCGAAGCGGGACAATTCTTGCTCAAAAATGTCGAGCACTTCGAGGTGCCAACCGAAGATCACCAGCTTTTCGTCGCTGCCTTCGAGGAAATCTGCGGCGTAGTCGGAAATCTGCGGTGCCAGTGCCACACCCATGAGACGGCGGGCTTCTGCGATGTGTCCGAGAATTTCGAAATCCTTGGTGGTCTGAATTTCCTCAACGGAAAGACCGAGCATTCCTTCTGCGTCGAGCGCACCGCGAACGGCTCCGTTTTCCTCGCACTTGACGATGGCGTAACGTGGTGGCTTCATCATCGTGAAAACGTCCTTTTTCTCGTGTCGAGCCATGACATTGACCCGCAGCCGATTTTGCAATTCCAGTTCCAGGCTTGTGCTTTCCAGCTTGAACCGCTTGCCTTCGATAGTTTTCATATCGGCTTGACGATTGTAGCGTTCCTTGAATTTTTCTTCACTCATGAAGTCGATTGCCTCATGGTCGAAAAACCGGATCAGGTTGTAGCATTCGCTCGGGCGGTTCAGCAGCAAGGTTCCGGTCAAGGCCAGGTGTTCGGTGCAGTAGCCGGCGATAGCCTTCATTTTCACGTCGCCGTGATGATACTCGCCGCGCGAATTACCCAGGATCGCCCGAGTGGTGAGCGCGTCGATATTCTTCATTTTGTGCGCTTCGTCGCAAATCAACAAATCCCATTTGTATTTCGAAATCGCGCGAATGATTGCCGGGTTCCTCGCCGCGTCGTATGAGATCACTTGGTAGTGCGCGGTCGGGTGGATCCCGTCTTTCACCTTTAGCATTACCGAGACGTGGACGCGCGGGATCGTGGACCATTCCTTAATCCGCTCGGCCCATTGCAGGCGCACCGACGCAGGCACGATCACGAGAATGCGCTGTGCCTCGCGGGCATTGGCATAAGCAATGCTGGTTGGTGTTTTCCCAAGCCCCGGCTGGTCGCCGTTGATCCCGCCACCGCGCGCCAGCAGATAGTCAAGCGTTGCCTTCTGGTAGTCCCAAAGTTCCTTGCCGGGCGGCAAGCGCAATGTGCCTTTGCCGTCGAGCGCTCGGGACAGGTCAATCTCCCGGCGATAGGCTGCGAGCTTCGGACAAGTCTCGTCGGCGAGATCGGCCAGAGCATAGGGATTGGTCGCCCACAGCACCGCCTCTTCTCTCGAAGAAGCTGAAGTGGAAAATGTCAAACCTCTATAAGCCATTTGGTCGGCCACAAATTTTTTCTGCGCACTTGGGATGCGCAAAATAAAATTTGAACCATTTTCCTCTACAATCACAAGTCGTACTCCATCGCCGGGTTTTGTCCGATGATCGGCGGCGGGGCTGCACCGCCAAGACGTTCGGGCAGCGGGCCGACCCATTGGACGGGATCGCCGGCCATCCAGGGCGAATCCTGATCATGGTGATAATTCCACACGCCTTTGCGCCACGAGA
>Ga0222719_10005738_pt1 | contig 10658 bp, 11 predicted proteins | sample C33_34DmetaG_FD_165039 | JGI IMG/M metagenome (GOLD analysis project Ga0222719, IMG submission 165039) | Estuarine water microbial communities from San Francisco Bay, California, United States - C33_34D | ecosystem: Environmental > Aquatic > Marine > Unclassified | place: USA: California...
GAAGAGCTTTTTTTGCTATCGATGTTGACTCAGATATTTTAACTGGATCATTATCACATAGAAATGATAACATCTCCATAGACATTGGGCCATGCATATCTCCATCAACTTCAATATGACGTTTAAAGTAATAAATTAATTTGTTCAAATCATTATTATCCGAATTTATTCCCTCTATAAGTGGAATAAACATGTCAGGTATTAAATCTTCTCTTCCAAAGGTAAACACTGAGGCTACTTCATGAATTTTACCACGTTTAATAACTGAAAAAGTAAATTTTAGAAAATCCTTTATATAATCTTTTATATCTAATTTATCAATATCATCATCAATTGTCTTTAAATCCTTAAGTGTATTTAAGTTTTTTAAAATATTGGTTGAATTTAGTCCAAATGCCTCAATTGATTCAATATACATTTCAAAATGAGAAACTGGATTTCCATTTTGATCTTCATCAGTTTCCTCTCCTGCGACAATCTCATTTATTAGCTTTGCAGTTGATGTTTTCTTACTTGGAAACCAAGGAATAGATAATGAAGTTAAATTTATCTGTAAAAACTTAAGTAAAGACATAAAATCCCATACTGCATATACATGGGCATTAGAAAATATTTTTAAATCTTCTATTGTCCTGATATTACTATAAAGAGTGTGGTTCCTAAGCTTATTTTTTAGAGGTTCAAGATTTTGGGAAACATTATTCATAGGTAAAAATTTGGACTCAAATATAAATAATAATTAAATTCATAAAATGGATCAAATATTATTGTTTCTTATATCATCATTAGCTTTAACCTTAATGCCAGGACCAGACATATTGTTTGTCTTAAATCAAAGTTTAGAAAATAAAAAATCAGGTCTTTTAATTTCAATTGGTCTATGCTGTGGCCTTATAGTTCATACATTAATTCTGGTATTTGGACTTTCAGTATTTATAGAGACTAACGAATATATGATTGACTATTTAAAGTATTTTGGAACTGTATATCTCTTTTATCTTGCATACGATGAGTTAAACACTAAATTCAAAAAGTCTTCTAAACCTAATAATTCTAATTTGTTCCTAAGAGGTTTATATATGAATCTAGTTAATCCAAAAGTTTTATTATTTTTCATTGCATATTTTCCAAATTTTCTTTTTTCTGAAACCCTTTCTATTAGTATTCAGTTTCTAATTTTAGGGTTAATATTTATTTCTCAAGCTCTAATTGTATTCTCGTCCGTTTCCATAGCATCAAATAAATTAATTTTATTTTTAAAAATTGACACGGCTAATTACAGACTAAGTTATTTTAAAGCTCTAGTTTTTTGTGTTATTGGACTTTCTATCTTATTTTACTAGACTAGATATAAATTTGTATCTTTGCATGCAATTAGTTTATAATTAATTGCACTATGATAAATTTTAAATTTGTTGGAGAAGCTTTAACATACGAAGACGTACTCTTAGTTCCTTCATACTCCGCAATTCTTCCTTCAGATGTCTCTCTTAAAACAAAATTTAGTAAGAATGTTACTTTAAACCTTCCAATTGTTTCAGCTGCAATGGATACTGTAACCGAAAGTAAAATGGCCATTGCTATGGCAAGTGAGGGTGGTATTGGCGTTATTCATAAAAACATGTCAATTGAAGAACAGGCAAATGAGGTTAGACTAGTAAAAAGAGCTGAATCCGGAATGATTATCGATCCCGTTACACTCGACGCTAACTCATTAGTTATTGATGCAAAGAATAGCATGAAAAAGTATAAAATTGGAGGAATTCCAATTGTATCAAATACAGGAAAGTTGATTGGAATAGTTACTAACAGAGATTTGAGATTTGAGAAAGATAATTCAAAAAAATTATCTGAAGTTATGACTACTAAAAATTTAATAACTGCAAAGGCTGGTACTTCAATGTCTCAGGCAGAAGATATTCTTCAGACACATAAAATTGAAAAACTCCCTGTTGTAGATTCTAAAGGAATTCTTATTGGGTTAATTACATTTAGAGATATTAACAAACACTCAGAAAAACCTACATCTAATAAAGATAAATTGGGAAGACTTATGGTTTCTGCAGCTATTGGTACAGATAAAGACTATTTCAAAAGAGCTGAAATTCTAATAAAATCTGGTGTAGATGCTCTAGTTGTAGATACTGCTCATGCTCATTCAAGCAGAGTAGGAGATGTATTAAAAAATCTTAAGGATTCTTTTACAGATGTTGATGTAGTAGTAGGTAATATTGCTACTGCTGAAGCTGCGAATTATCTTAAAGATAATGGTGCTGATGGAATTAAAGTTGGAATTGGCCCGGGCTCTATATGTACTACCAGAGTAGTTGCTGGAGTTGGTTATCCTCAATTATCAGCAATCTTAGAGGTTTCCAAAGCTTTAAAAAATTCTAAAATACCTCTAATAGCTGATGGTGGTGTTAGATACACGGGTGATATTTCAAAAGCAATAGCAGCTGGTGCTGACTCTGTAATGCTTGGTTCTCTTTTAGCTGGAACTGAGGAGTCTCCTGGTGATACAATAATATTTGATGGTAGAAAGTTTAAGTCATACAGGGGTATGGGTTCAGTAGAAGCAATGCAAAAAGGAAGCAAGGATAGATATTTTCAGTCCGATGAATCAGACGAAAGAAAACTAGTTCCTGAGGGAATTGTTGGAAGAGTACCTTATAAAGGACAACTTAACGAGAGTATTCATCAGTTTGTTGGTGGTCTTCGATCAGGTATGGGTTATTGTGGCTCTAAAAACATTGAAACATTAAAAAAATCATCAAAATTTGTAAAAATCACTGGTTCCGGAATTAGAGAGAGTCATCCTCATAACGTTTATATTACTAAGGAAGCTCCTAACTATAGTCCTCCAAAATAATAATCTTTGAAGAAGTTTTTTTCTATAATACTATTTATATTTCTAGCTACAGGATGTAGTAATTTATCAAACAACAGAACAAATGATCTAATAGCTAGAGCAGGTGAAGACTTTTTATATGTAAATAATTTACCAAATTTTACTTCCGAAGAAGATAGTATAAAAAAGTTCATGAATTTTGTTGAATCTTGGGCAAAAGAAAAAATTCTTTATGATCTTTCACTGGTAAACCTTTCACAATCAAAAAAGAATGAAATAGATGAGTTAGTTAATAACTATAAAGTAGACTTATATATTAATTCTTACAAAGACTTAATGGTAAACACAAGAATTGATTCTATAGTATCAACTTCTCAGATAGATTCCTTTTATGAACAAAATAACACTAATTTCAAATTAAATGAAAATCTAGTTAAATATAGATATGTAAAGGTCCCAAGTGATAATATAAATATTACTAGAATTAGAAGGTCTATAGTAAGAATCAATGATGATGATAGATCTTTTTTAGATTCACTAAATTTTCAATTTGCAGATTTAAAATTAAATGATTCAATTTGGTTTACAGAAAGAGACGTTATTTCTTCAATTCAATTTATTAATCAACAGAATAAATCTACTTATTTAAGCAAAAACAGATTGTTCACAGTTGAAGATTCACAATATATCAATTTCTTTATTGTTAAGGATATACTTAAATCTGGAAATATTCCTCCAATATCTTATCTTTACGACAGAATAAAGTCAACAATTATAAATCAAAGGAAATTACAATTACTACAAAGTTTAAATAAAGAAATTCTAAATGATGCACTTAAATCAAGGAAATATGAGATTTTTAAATAGTCTGTTTTTAGTTTTAATTTTTCAGATATCATTTTCTCAAGAAAAAATTAAAATTGATGGAATATCTTCTGTAGTTGGAGATTTTATTATACTTGATTCAGATATAGATAAGGTATTGATTGATATGGAATCTCAAGGTATTACTACTAGAGGTGTTTCAAAATGTCAACTACTTGGAAAATTAATGGAGGACAAGCTTTATGCACATCATGCTATTCAAGATAGTCTTGAACTTTCTGATAATGAAATATATGACTACGTTGATAGACAACTTGAATATTTTACTGAACAACTAGGTGGAATTGAAAAAGTTTTAGAATTCTACAAAAAAAGAGATGAAATTTCTTTCAGGGATGAACTATTTGAGATTAATAAGACTCAAAGACTTTCGGAAATGATGCAAGAATCAATTGTCAAAAAAGTTGAAATTACTCCAGAAGAAGTTAGACAATTCTTCCAGAGTATTCCTGTAATTGATTTACCTATTTTTGGAACAGAACTTGAAATAGCTCAAATAGTTATTGAGCCAAAAGTTTCTGAAGAAGAAAATCAAAGAATTGTAGATCAATTAAAGCTTTTTAGAGAAGATATTCTAGAGGGTGGAATGAGTTTCGCCTCTAAAGCACTTTTGTATTCTCAAGATCCAGGGTCAAGAAGTAAAGGCGGTAAATATACTTTAAATAGAAAAAAACCTAGAATGACAAAAGAATTTAGGGATGTGGCCTTTAGTCTTCGAGAAGGTGAAATATCACAACCATTTAAAACAGATTTTGGATGGCACATTCTAGCGGTAGATAAAATTAGAGGTCAAGAAATTGAAATTAGACATATTCTTTTAATACCAAAAATTTCAGATGATGAATTGAGATCTGCTAAAGAGAAAATTGATAATTTAAGAGAAAGAATTTCAGATGGTGAGATTACATTTTCAGATGCTGCTCTTAGATTTTCCGATGAGAAGGAGACTAGATTAAATGGAGGTGTTCTTATTAACCCTAGTACTAACGACACTAGATTTGAGCTTACAAAGATGGATCCTCTATTATACTCTCAGGTTAAAGATTTAGATGATAATCAGATGAGTATGCCACTTTTAGACAACTCAGATAATAGCATATCCAAGTATAAAATTTTAAAAATTACAAATAGATTCGATGAGCATAAAGCTGATTTTTCAAAAGATTATGTAAAAATTAAAGAACTAGCTTTAACAGATAAACAATTAAAAACTATCAAAAAGTGGATGGAAGAAAAAATCCAAGAGACATTTGTAAATGTTAATTCAGATAGTAGCTATTGTGATTTTGCTTATAATTGGATGAAAGAGTAACTATTTGAAGTATTTTTTTGGAACAATTAACATTCCGAAGCATTCTCCTCCATTTTTATCTATGTTTTTATGATGAATCTTATGTGCTCTTCTAAGACCTCTAGCATATTTATTATCGATGTTTCTGAATATTTTGAATCTTTGGTGAATAAATATATCATGAACTATAAAGTATGCAAGCCCATATAGTCCAATCCCAATAGCTATAGGGAGTCCTAGCCAAAAACCTTGACCCCATAGTACGACAAAAATGAAACTTAAGAAGGCATAGAAAAAAAAGAATAAATCATTTCTTTCAAACCACGAGTTGTGATCCTTTTTATGATGATCTCTATGTAAAATCCAAAGAGGGCCATGCATTAAATACTTATGATTAAACCATGCAGTAAATTCAGTAACTATAAAAGTTCCAATTATTGTAATTATCCAAAAAATTATATCCATTGAATTAGATTTAATTGATACTTAACATAAGAACGTGCAATTACAATAAACTTTTGGAGATTATGAATTCTAATTCTTTTTTTAACAATATTTTCAGAAGGTGTGTGTTTTAATTTTTTTAGAAGTTTATTGTAATACCTGTAAGCAATATATACTGCAAATTTTGAATTTTTTGGGAGTTTGTCTATACCTTTAACTGCGTTTGCAAAATCTTTCTCAATTTCTAAGATAATTTCTTTTTTTGTTTTTTCATTAAAATTATTCATATCAACATTTGGAAAATAAACTCGACTTAAAATATTAGAATCATCTTTTAAATCTCTTAAAAAATTAACTTTTTGAAATGCAGAGCCTAATGAAATGGCAAATGGACTAAGATCATCATAAGAGCTTTCAGAACCTCTCACAAATACTTTTAGGCACATTAAGCCAATAACATCAGCAGACCCATATATATATTTTTTGTATTCTTCAACACTATTGTATTCTTTTTTTTCTAAATCCATTTTCATACTATCTAAAAACGAGCTTATTAAATCTTTAGAAATAGAATATTTATTAACTGTATGTTGAAATGAATTAAGTATAGGATTTAAACTAATTTTATTATCAAGACTTCTCCACAACTCACTTTCAAAATCTTCTAATAATTCTTTTTTAGGATATTCATGAAATGTATCTACTATTTCATCAGCTAGTCTAACAAAACCATATATGTTAAATATATCTTGTCTTATTGACTTTGAAAGTAGGCTGCTTGAAAAATAAAAAGATGTACTATATCTCTTTATTACAAGTTTGCTACAATCATTTGAAACTTTATCGAAGATTGATTTCATACTACAAAAATAAGTAAAAAGAGTAAATCAATTCATATCTTTGAAAAATGGAAAAAACTTTAATTTATCACTATACATCTCTTTCTCATTTAATTGAAATTTTTAAAGTCGGAAAGCTACATACATCTCAAACAGAGAAGATGCTAAAAGTAAAAAAACCAGGTCTTTGGTTCACCAAAAATTCTAAATGGGAACATTCTGCTTTTAAAAGATTTAACGATGGAAAAAAAGAGTTTGACCTTAATACTCCTGAAGAATTTGAAAAGTATATTGGATGTGCAAGGTTTGTAACAAATCTAAACTCCTTATTTGTGACATTTGCAAAATATAAGCACAAATCAAAAGTTAATCCTTTGTTATGGGATAAAATGGCAGAGATCGGTAAATCTAAAGGAGCTGATCCTTCTGAATGGTATGCAACTTTTAGTCCTTTAAGTATAAATAATCTTGATATTGAAATTTATGAGAATGGAGAATGGCATAATTTAAAGAAAGAGGGAGGGGAGTTTGATTCTGACTTATTTAATAGAAATTTGGAAAAAACTTTTGTTTTTAAGAAAGGCAAAGAAATGGAAGAAAAAATGTTAAAAGAATATAAAGCTAATCAACCTAAGCAAGATTCTTTAATAGAGGATATTGAATCAACTCCAATAGCTGATAAAAATATAAAAGAGGAAAAACCTGTTAAAGAGGTTGTTGAAGAGGAAAAACCTGTTAAGGAAAAAGAAACTAAATCAAAAGGAATATTTTCTGGTATTAAAAGTTTATTTACTAAAAAATAAACTTATACTAATTAATAAAAGCTAAAGTGCCTACGAGAGGACTCGAACCTCCACCAGCATAAGCTGACTACCCCCTCAAGGTAGCGTGTATACCAATTTCACCACGTAGGCAATAAAAATAATGGGTAGTGACCTGGCTGGGGCTCGAACCCAGGACCCTCTCCTTAAAAGGGAGATGCTCTACCAACTGAGCTACCAGGTCTGAAAAAGAGGTCAAATATACATTGAAATATTGATTATGCAATGATCTTTTTTATTATAAATTTGTTAGATAAATTAAAATGTTGAATACTATTTTTTTAATTGGTTATATGGGTGCAGGTAAATCTGTTGTTGGTAAATTATTATCTCAAATCAACGGTTTTAATTTCTATGATCTAGATGAATATATTGAAGCAAAAGAAGGTAAAAAGGTGTCTGAAATTTTTAATGAAAACAATGAGGTATATTTTAGAAAAATTGAAAATAAATATCTTTATGAAATTTCTTTACTAAAAGAAAATAAGATAATATCTACTGGAGGTGGAACTCCTTGCTTTCAAAATAATTTCAAAATAATTAATGAATCTCCAAATACCACTTCTATTTATCTTAAAGCTAATCTTGATACTTTGATTAAAAGGTTAAAAGATAGTGTTAGCAAACGTCCTTTAATTTCTCATTTAAATGATGAATTTAAACTAAAGGAGTTTATTACAAAACATTTATTTGAGAGAAGTTATTATTATGAAAATGCTAAGATTAAAATATCAACAGACAACTTAAATCCTAGAGAAATTACACAATTAATAACTAGTAAATTAGCTTAGGTATACTTTAAATCCCTTTTTTTTATCAATTATTACATCCACATGATCATTTACTGAGGTAGACAAGCTTATTCCAGAATAATCAATCTTAACAGGAAATAATGCATGATCCCTATTAACTATAACAGAAGTTTTTATTTTTAATGGGTTATATTGAATAAGATCGCTAATAACTAATTGTAGGGTTCTTCCAGAATGCGAAACATCTCCAACAATAAGTACAGATTCATTTTTAATATCAAATTTCTTGTTATATAGAACAGATTGATTGTCAATATTTACTTTAATCAATTCAATTTCTAATTTAGATATTTTAGCTACGTGGTCAATAAGCTTTTTTCCAATTAATTTACCATTATCTGAGATGCCAAATAAAATAATTCTTGATCTGTTTATGTTATCTTCCAATATCTGTAATCCAATTCTTCGAATTTTATTTTCAACATCCGTGTTATCTAAAATTAAGTTTTGAATAGCAAGTTCTTTCATAAGAATACTCTTTTAAATAAATAAAGTATTATTGTATCTTCGCACTAAATTATGAAGAAAAAATTAGTTTTTCTATTTCCTGTTTTATTATTCTTTATTCAGTGTAATAAAGATGACGATACTTCACCTTCATATACAATTAGAGATTACAGTGAGCAGGTGTTAGTTGATCAAGACCTTCTTGAAACATACTTAAAAACTCATACTTATAATTATGAGGACTTTAATAATGAATCTGATATAAAAATCAAACTGGATACAATCACGAATGATTCATCAAAGCTATCTCTATTCGAACAAGCAAGTATTAAAACAGTTGATGTTACAGATGCTGATGGTCAAATTACATCTCACAATTTATATTATATTATTGCTAGAGAAGGTTCAAATAGACAACCTTCAGTTGCCGACTCTGTTTTTGTTGCATATGATGGAAGACTAATTGATGGCAGTTCATTTGATAATCGTAAGTTTCCTATTTGGATAGATTTAGCTAATTCTCTTCAAGGTTTTAGAGAAGGTGTTTCAGAGCTTCGAACAGGTAAATATTCAGAAAATTCAAATGGAACAATTGAATATAATTCCTTTGGTGTTGGTTTGTTTTTTATACCTTCAGGAATTGGTTATTTTGAAAATACAAGTTCTGGTATACCTGAATATTCTCCATTAATATTTGCGGTAAAACTTATGACTCATACTGATACAGATCATGATAATGATGGTATATTATCAATTTTTGAAGATATTGACGGTGATAATAAACCTTTTGGAGATGATACTGACGGTGATAATTTATGGAATATGTATGATGTAGATGATGATGGTGATGGTATACTTACAGTGAATGAATTAGATAAAAATAATGACTCTGTTATAGACGACTCTGATAATGATGGAATTCCTGACTATTTAGACCCAGATAACTAGTTATTTTTTTTCTTAAATAAACCATAGGGTATATCATAAGAAAGATTTAATGATAATTTATTCGTTGTTAAGTCAACATTTGCGTCATCAAGTTCGACACCATTAGCATTTATGATTAGAATTTCCTTGTTGTTAAGACCTCTTTCGTATCTCAAACCTAGACTTAAAGATCTAAATTTAACTCTAGATCCAATTAGTAAACTTAATGTATACTTATCTTTGATATCTTCTAAATCAAAGTTGCTTGAGTTTGAAAGGCTATATTTAAATGAAGGACCTGCAAAAACGCTTATTGGACCTAAAACTTTGTATCCAAATATTATAGGCACTTGAATCTCAGTTGATTTAAAAGAATGCTCTGCTATATTAATTGATTGATTTAATATAGAATTTCCTTCAAAAGCAGATGCATTTTTTGATTTAGAAAAAATAAGATTTAATTCAGGTCTAATGTAGAAAGTAATTAAATCAATTTCAGTAAATACTCCAAAATGAAATCCTGTAGAATTTTTGATATCAAGGTTATAGTTATCAATTTTATTTTTGATATTCTCTATTGCTCCAAAGTTATCATCATTCAGACCAAAGTTTACCCCTAAATTACCTTGAGCAACTAAATTAGTAGAAAAAAGTATAATTAATATTAATATATATCTCATAAGTAGATTAAGAGCAATTAGTGTGCCATCTATTATTTCCTTTTAAGAACATTAATTACAGATTCACAAATTGAAGAACTATTCAACCCATATTTATCCATAAGTTGCTTTGGTGTACCCGATTCACCAAAGGTATCCTTAGTACCCACAAACTCTTGAGGAGCTGGCATTTTTGTTGCTAATAATCTAGAGATACTTTCACCTAATCCGCCATAAATATTATGTTCCTCAGCAGACACAAGACATCCAGTTTTAGAAACTGATTCTAAAATAATCTCTTCATCTAAAGGTTTAATTGTGTGGATATTTATTATTTCAGAATTTATTCCTTTTTCCGATAAATTCTCTGATGCTTTTAAAGCTTCCCAAACAAGATGACCTGTAGCTACAATTGTAACATCTGAGCCTTCTTTCAACTTTAACCCTTTTCCTATTTCAAACTTTTTAGATACATCTGTAAAATTTGCAACTTTTGGCCTACCAAATCTTAAATAAACTGGACCATCATAATTAGAAATTTCAATGGTAGCAGACTTGGTTTGATTAAAATCACAGGTGTTAATTACAGTCATTCCAGGAAGCATTTTCATTAATCCAATGTCTTCTAGTATTTGATGAGTAGCACCATCTTCTCCTAAGGTTATACCTGCATGAGAAGCGCATA
>Ga0222719_10005740_pt1 | contig 10658 bp, 10 predicted proteins | sample C33_34DmetaG_FD_165039 | JGI IMG/M metagenome (GOLD analysis project Ga0222719, IMG submission 165039) | Estuarine water microbial communities from San Francisco Bay, California, United States - C33_34D | ecosystem: Environmental > Aquatic > Marine > Unclassified | place: USA: California...
GACGTGTAATACTAACATGGACACCTACTGCTACAAGTAGTGGTGAAGAAACTATTTCGGAAGATAGATTACAAGACGACGGTACAGTATTATTACCCGTTGATGGGGGCGGTAAATTCGCTGGTAACGCGGCAGACGTATATCCTTCACTTAAACTAAAGGTACAAGAACGTGTGTTTATAAACACATATAGCAAAACCTACAGTGGTAGTTTTACTATTGATGGACAAACACTTAATGCTACAGTTTCATTTAATCCGTTACAAAACAATTTTGGTACATTAACTAGTGCTACTATTCAGGGTGGCGGTCCTATTCCAGCAGGAACTTTAAGTGATCTCGTTGATGCTGAAACAAATGGTATTGTATTCAATATAGATGATAACGGAACTGTAACATCAGGTAATGGAGTTACAGGTACTATGGGAGTGTTCATTTACTTTAATGAACTTGGAAATAAAATTCTACCGTTGATAGGACACTATGAAGATTATCAAGTAGCAACACAGATTGCGGGTGCTAATAATACAAGTACAGTGTTAACACCAGGGCCAGAACCGATGCCAGATCTATTGGCATTACCTCCTGTGCTAATCGCAAACGGTACACTTGCTGTGGCTGATGGTACCAATTGGGATCCAAATGGCGACGGAACACAAGCATTAATGATTTACTTGAACGGGCAATGGTATAAAGTAAACCTAACTCCGGTTCCATAAGAGGTTAAATAGTTTATATGAGCAACGATTTAGAAAATAAAAAACAATCAGTCTTTAACTATGTTCGCACACTGCTAGGCGATGGAATGATCGATGTTGAACTCGATCCCAATCACTATGAAGTAGCATTAGAAAAAGCACTAGGCAAATACAGACAACGTGCTGAAAATGCTGTTGAAGAATCTTATGCAATCCTAGAATTACAAGAAGATACTAACGATTATATTCTTCCAAACGAAGTAATGGAAGTGCGTGAACTTTTTAGACGTTCGATTGGTTCAAGAACAGGCGGCGGCGATGGCGGTACATTGTTTGAACCGTTTAACTTGGCTTATACAAATACATATCTTTTAAGTTCAACACAGATGGGCGGACTTGCAACTTACTATGCTTTTGCAGGATATCAAGAACTAGTAGGTAGAATGTTTGGATCATTTATTAACTTTAAATTTGAACCAGTGAGTAAAAAACTTACTATTATGCAACGTCCAAGAGGAGACGAGCAGGTACTAATGCAAATCTACAACCAACGTCCAGACTTTAACTTGCTATCCGATCCATACGCTGGACAATGGTTAAAAGACTATACACTAGCAGTAAGCAAATACATGCTAGGTGAAGCAAGATCAAAATTTGCAACTATTTCAACACCACAAGGTGGTACATCACTAAACGGAGATGCTCTCAAAGCAGATGCCCAAGCCGAAATGGAGAAACTGGAACAAGATTTAGCAAACTATGCTGATGGCAGTAAGCCATTATCATTCGTAATTGGCTAAAAACTTCTTGACTTTCCATATTAATGACTATACAATTAGAGGATGCTTTCAAGAATAAAGGATCTTTTATGATAATCGGTATTTGTGGGTTAATTGGTTCAGGTAAAGGAACTGTTGCAGACTTCTTGGTAGAGCAACGAGGCTTTACAAAAATTTCATTTGCAGATAGACTTAAAGACGGTGTTGCTAGTGTTTTCAATTGGGATAGAGAAATGCTAGAAGGCAACACAGACGAGTCACGTGCATGGCGTGAAAAAGTAGATCCTTACTGGAGTACAGAAACAGGACATCCTATTACGCCTAGACTAGTACTACAACTGTTTGGTACAGATTGTATGCGTAATGGTTTTTTTGATGGTATATGGGTTAGTCTAGTTAAAAAACAACTGCTTGAAAATCCCGACTCAAATTTTGTTATTCCTGATGTACGTTTTGAGAATGAAGCAAACATGATCCGTTCAATTGGTGGTAAACTATGGCGTGTCAAACGCGGCACTGACCCAGAATGGTGGGACATAGCACAAACACAAATGCGACAACTAAACAATAAAAAGAAAACAGAAAGTATTGTAGTTGCAAATAAAATGGAAGACAAATATCCTGATGTACATATTTCAGAATGGGCATGGGCAAATGTTGAGTTTGATGCTGTAATTGAAAATGATAGTACTGTTGAATTTCTTAAAAATCGGGTGTTAAGTCACCTTGTTTCCAAGTAAATCCTTCTTTGTGTAACACACGTTGACAGTTAGCACACACTGTTTTAAGATTACTATGTCTACAGTTTGTTAATTTACCATCTATATGATACACTGCAAACTGTTCAGTGTGTTTGCTTGTAAATCCGCACTTGTCGCACTTGTCTTTTTGTCTATAACCCAATTGATACCATACAGGTGTGCTTGGTGTTCTACCTTGAACACACTGTTCGCACTTGCTTCTGTAATAAACTTTTCGACCCTTCTTATAGTTTACTGCACAGGGTCTACGTTTACATGATTTACATAAAGGTCTATTCATAATTGTATTTACCCGCCCTTTTCGGCCCCTTTTTCGCTGTATATTATACCGCATTTTTAGAGATCGTGGCTAAATATGTGTAAGTGAATCAAAAGGAGTTATTAATATGGCACTAACATCACCAGGAGTTGAAGTCAACGTAATTGACGAAAGTTTTTACACCCCTGCCGCTGGTGCAACTGTTCCACTAATTATGGTGGCAACAGCAGAGAGCAAACCAAACGGTAGTGGTACAGGGACTGCACAAGGCACACTAAAAGCCAATGCAGGAAAAGTTTATCTAATGACAAGTCAGAGAGAATTAACTGACACATTTGGTAATCCAACATTTTATACAGATACATCAAATAATCCGTTACACGGAAACGAATTAAACGAATACGGATTACAAGCGGCATACTCATATCTAGGTGTTGCTAACAGAGCATATGTTGTAAGAGCAGATGTTGATCTAGGAAAATTAACAGGATCAGCAAGTGCACCAACAGGCGATGCGACTGATGGCACATACTGGTTTGATGTCGACGACACTGCATACGGTGTTTTCGAATGGGACGCTTCTACACAAAAATTCACTAACAAAACAATCACAGTTATCACAGGTTCATCTGATTTAGACGGTGTGTCAGGTGCAACTTACACAGGTGTCAAAACTTCTGTGGGATCAAAGGGCGATTATGCTATTGTTACTTGGAACACAGAAAATCAAATGTGGTACAAAAACTCCGACAATGCTTGGGTAAAAGTAGGTTCAACTACAAACACAGGTTTTGGTTCACTAGGTAGTGTTAACACATTTACTTCAGATTGCTGGGCAACTAGTTGGCCAGTAGTACAAGGAACTACTTTAACTAACGGTACTATTAGTGGTACACCTGTTATGAAAATTAACGGAACTGAAGTTACTTACTCATCAGCACACGGTGGTAGTGATGCACAAAACATGGCGGCTTCAATTAATGCCGCAGGTATTGATGGTATTGGAGCAAAAGCAACATCAACAAACCGTGTAGAGATCTACACAGATGGTTCTGCTGGTGCTAATACTGATTCAACAAAAGACGGTGCATTAAAATTAGAAGAAGTTGCTGATCCAGGTAATCCAGGACAAACATATGGACTTGTAAACACTTTAGGTTTAACAGTAGGTTATAAGCCAGGAGTTACTTTACAAATTTCAAAACACTCACAAGTACCAACTTGGAAAACAGGTGACACTCAAACAATTGATGCTTCTACAGTAAGTTCAGCAAGACCAACAGGTAGTGTTTGGGTTAAAACAACTGTACCAAATTTAGGTGCTAACTGGGTAGTTAAACAGTGGAGTGATGCAACAGATACTTGGTCACAAGTAAATGCACCAATTTATGCTTCACGTGAAGCGGCAAACTATGCACTAGATGCAACAGGCGGAGGTGCAAACGTTGCTGTTGGTACATTGTTTGTTGACAGTGACTACACTAATCAAAGAATTGAAAATACAGGTGGTGACGATTTTGCTAAACCTTTGGCTAACTTTAAAATTTATCGCAGACAAGCGGTATCTCCAACAGTTGCTTCAGGTGGAACTTCGCCAACTGTAACTAACGGTCATGCTTTAATCATTGCAGAATCAGTAAAAGGTTCAGCAACTGTTTCAAGCGAAAAGACAGTAACAATTAATGGTACAGATGCGGCGGCAGTTGCAACAGCAATTTCAGGCGCAGGATTTACTAACATTGTTGCAAGTGTAACTACAGATGGTAGATTACAACTTACACATTCACTAGGTGGCGAAATCTACATTAGAAACAGTAGTGCAGGAACTGCTATTGCTGATCTAGGATTTACAACTAGCAGAGATAATGTTTACAATGCTCCTACAGGAGGAGACTTTAATGGTGGTATTGTTATCAGTAACTGGAAGCCATTAAGTTATCAAGCAAGCACAACTGCTCCAACTAGTACTCCAGCAGATGGAACACTATGGTATTCAACTACACTTGATGAAGTAGATATCATGGTACACAACGGTACTACTTGGGTAGGTTATCAAACTTACTTGCCAAACACAGATCCAAATGGTCCAATTGTTTCAGCAACTGAACCAACACAACAAAGTGATGCAAGTGCATTGCAAAACGGTGATATTTGGGTTGACACTGGCGACACAGAAAAATATGGTCAAAACATTTACAAATATGATGGTAACACATTAGAGTGGGTTGCTATTGATGTAACTGATCAAACTACAGAAGAAGGTATCTTGTTTGCAGATGCACGTTATGGTGTATCAGGTGCAACAGGTGACACTGCGGCAGATATTGCAGATTACCTAACAAGCGATTACCTAGACCCAGACGCTCCAGATCCAGACTTATATCCAAGAGGTATGTTGTTATGGAACACTAGACGTTCAGGTTTCAATGTTAAGAAATTTGTAGTTGGTCATGTAGATGTTAATGCTAATAACGGTGCTAACATTAGATTCCAAGGTACGGGTACAACTTACAATGGCGGAAGTGATGAACCAATGAGCGGATACAAAGTTAACCGTTGGATTGGATTTAACACACAAGCAGAAGATGGTTCAGGTTTATTTGGCAGACATGCTCAACGTAAAACTGTAGTTTCTGCAATCAAGAGTGAGATTGATACTAACCAAGATATGCGTGATGAAGAAACACGTAACTTTACATTACTTGCATGTCCAGGTTATGTAGAGTGTGCAAGTAACCTAGTTAACCTAAACATTGACAGAGGAATCACAGGCTTTGTAGTTGCTGATACTCCAATGCGTTTAGGAAGTTCTGCAACAGAATTGTTAGAGTATGGAAACAACTCAAACAATGCACTAGCAGATGGTGAAACAGGTGTTACTACATACGACGAGTATATGGGAATGTTTTATCCATCAGGATTTACAACAGACGTTAACGGTAACAACATTGTTGTTCCACCAAGTTACATGATGTTAAGAACTATTGCATTAAGTGATGCAGTTTCTTATCCATGGTTTGCACCAGCAGGTACAAGACGCGGTGGTATTACAAATGCTTCAAGTGTTGGCTTTATTGACAGTGAAGGAGAGTTTAAACCTGTTTCACTTAATGAAGGTGTACGTGACACAATGGCAGGAGTTAAAATTAACCCATTAACATTTATTACTGGAAGTGGATTAGTTAACTTTGGTCAATACACAAGAGCAAGAAATGCAAGTGCTTTAGACAGAATCAACGTTGCACGTTTAACAGCATACTTAAGACGTCAATTAGGATTGCTTGCTAAACCGTTTATGTTTGAACCAAATGATAAGATTACTAGAGACGAGATTAAACAGGCTTGTGAAAGTCTACTTCTTGAACTAGTAGGTCAAAGAGCACTTTACGATTTCCTAGTTGTGTGTGATGATTCAAACAACACACCAGCAAGAATTGATCGTAATGAACTATACGTTGATATTGCAATTGAACCAGTGAAGAGTGTGGAGTTCATTTATATTCCACTACGCTTAAAGAACACAGGTGAAATTGCTAGTTTGGGCAACCAATAATGGTGATAAATAAAATTATACAAGGAGCAAATTAAAATGGCAATTTCAAGTTTATCAAGATTTACAGTGCCATTGGCAAATGACCAGTCAGCAAACTCACAAGGCTTGTTGATGCCAAAACTAAAGTATCGTTTTAGAGCGACACTTGAAAATTTTGGTGCTGGTTCGCCCAATGTGGAACTGACAAAACAAGTAATCGATGTAACAAGACCTCAAGTTAACTTTGAGCCAATCACAATCGATGTGTACAACTCAAAAGTTTATTATGCAGGTAAGCATACATGGCAACCAATCACACTTACAGTACGTGATGATGTTACTAACGCAGTTAACAAACTATGCGGTGAGCAAATGCAGAAGCAGTTTGATTTCTTCGAACAATCAAGTGCGGCAAGTGGTATTGACTACAAATTCAAAACTAGAATTGAAATTCTAGATGGTGGTAACGGCGCTAATGCTCCTACAGTGCTTGAAACATTTGAATTAGTAGGTTGTTTCATTACTGACATTAACTACAACCAGTTAAGTTATGGTGATTCAAATCCAGTAGATATCCAAATGTCTATTCAATATGACAACGCAATCCAAACTAACGGTGCTGGTCAGCCTGACGGTATTGGTGGTGCTATTGGTAGAACAATTAGAACTTTAGCAACAGGCTAATAGAAAATTAAAAGGTCGGAGACTAAAAATCTTCGACCTTTTTTTGTGACTAAATATTAGTATGGGATGGATTAATAAATTATTTTCAAGCACTGCGGCATCGCTAACATCAAATGGCGATATGCATGACTATGCACATGCGGCAAGGTTATTCACTGACAACTATAATAGGCTCATGCCTAAAAGTCAGTTTCTGTATCATTGTTATTTTGAAATTGATGGTACAGTTCAACGTCTAGCAGGACTAGCGGCTAATTTAGGATTTTTAAAATCTGCACCTAACACAGAAGTAGGAATGCTAGTTAAGGGTGTAAATTTACCTAGTGTGGCTGTACAAACACAAACGTTTAATCAGTATGGAAAGAAAACTAATATTCAAACAAGAGTTGATTATCAACCTGTTACTTTTAGTTTCCATGATGACAATGCTGATGTAGTAAATGGAATGTGGCAACAATATTTTAAAGCAACATACGCTGACTCACAATATGCCGACGCACTATCTAGACAAATTACTTACAACTCACCTTACGGTAAACAACAAAAAATTAAATTTGGTTTAGACAGTAACAGAAGCAGACGCTTTTTTAGAAGAATTAGCATATTCCAATTAAGCCAACACAAGTTTAATGAGTTTACACTAATCAATCCTATGATAAGTGAATGGCAAGCACCTAGACTAGAAAGTTCTAGTTCACAGCCAGCAGAAAATAATATGACTGTAATTTACGAAGGTGTAAAATATTCAAGTGGAATTGTAGGAATAGGAAGTCCTGATGGTTTTGCACAACTACACTATGATAAAAACCCTTCACCACTAGGATTGTTCGGTGGAGGCACTCCATCACTGTTTGGTGCTGGTGGTGTGCTTGCAGGAGGTTTAGATGTTATAGGAGATTTATTTGATCCTAATGTTTATAATAATCCTTTTGCACTAATTGGTACTGCAATCAAAGCAAAGAACACATATGAAAATGCAAAACAATTAAACAAAGCAGGCGTTAAACAAGAAGTTGAAAATATAGCAACTAATGCACTAGGTCAAGGAGCAGAAGCAGTTGTAACTAGTCAAGGTAGATTAGATAACAATGCTGTACTTGCGGCTCCTAGTAATGTAAGTGGAACACAAGCAGGACAAATCCAAACACAAAATAATACAGCAACAAATAATGCTAATCAAGTAAGTCCTATATAAGGTAAAATAAATGACTGAATATTCAAATCTTCCAATATCAGAAACAAAAAAAGAAACTACATCTAGTGATAAAACTAGACAATTTTTTGATGCATATAATAATGGTCCATTAGAATTTAAAGCAACAGATTCTGATGCTTATCTTGCATTTTTTGAAAAAAGAGGAATGGAAAAGCAAGCGGCTCAAACAACAAGTTTTATTATTTTACGTCAAGCAAAAATTGATAATGTTAATCCCTTAACATTTTTAGATAAGATTAGAAACTTTACAGATGTTCAACTTACTGATCTAATTGGAGAAATTTTAAATAATAACAGAGTGCCAACAAGCACTATTGGTCGTGCAAGACCAAAGAAATTAGATAATCCTGCCAAAAGGAATATATTTACATAATGGCACGTTTAGGGAATTTTGCTAGAGGCAAATATGAATTAAAAAATCCCGACAAATACATAGGAACAAAAACACCAATGTACCGTTCCAGTTGGGAATGGCACTTTATGAAAATGTGCGATGAACATCCTGCTGTTGCAAAATGGGCAAGTGAAAGTATAAAGATTCCTTACAGAAATCCTCTTAATGGAAAATATACAATTTATGTTCCAGACTTTTTTATTGTGTACAGTAACAAGTCAGGAAAAACACGAGCAGAAATTGTAGAAATAAAACCAGAGAATCATACAGTGAAAGAAAGTGTTGGAAAGAGTACATACAATCAAGCCAACTATGTAAAAAACAAAGCGAAATGGGAAGCGGCCGCGGCCTATTGTAAACAGAATGGTATCCAATTTAGAGTTATCACTGAAAAAGATTTATTCCACCAAGGCAAGAGAAGATAAGTATTATTATGACAAAGAAATTAGAAGAACTACTAGATCTACCAGAAGTTAAAGAGACCATGGAGCAGGTTGAAAAACCAGAGCCTTCAAAAGAAGTCAAAAAGGAAACTGTCAACCTTGAGCGAAGTATAGCAGAATTTGATAAAATATCTGCCGCTTTACCTATGGTTAAAGGACTAGGAGAGTTAGCAGATAAAGAACTTGATGATCTAGCAGAAAAAGCAAAACAGAGTTATGAAGATCTAATGGATTTGGGCATGAACGTTGAATCACGTTATGCTGGTAGGGTTTTTGAAACAGCGAGCAATATGCTTAAAAATGCTATTGATGCAAAGAGTCAAAAACTTGATAAAAAACTTAAAATGGTAGAATTACAACTCAAAAAGCAGAATTTAGACCAAAAAGCAGGCGAACAAACTGACACTATAGACGGAGAAGGCTATGTTGTAATGGATCGCAATGCCATTTTAGAGAAGATATTAAACAAGAATGAAGATAAATAAACGTAGTTAAAGGGAGAATATTAATGAGCGACTTTAAAAAATATCTTACAGAAGCCACAAAGCAGTATGACTTTGTTATAAAAGTTGCTGGCGAATTAGACGAAAATTTCGAAGATAATTTAGAGATTGCTCTTAAGAAATGGGACGTTGCTAATTTATCAAGCGGCAAAAAAACACCAATTCAAAATTTACCACTAGATTTTCCTAATTTAACAAACACAGAAATTACAGTTTATGAAGCAACTGTAAACTATCCTGTTACACAAACAGAATTACGTGCTTATCTCGCAGATGCATTAAACACAGGAATGGATTACATTCGTGTACGCAAGCCAGGTGAGCCATATGAAGAATATCAAAAAGAAAAAGAAGACACAACTTATGAATCTAAATTACTTGACAGTGAATACAAGTATGACGGCGAAGATGTAGATAAAGATGCATTGGTTGTTACAGAAAAAGGTAAAGAAACTTTTTTACAGCAACTTGCAAAAGATGCTAAAGAACGTTTCAAAGGAGAAGAGTAATGGCATCATTAGAAATGTACAATGTACTAGATAAGTTGCGTGAACTAGATAGCAAAAAAACTGAAGCAGTTGCTGATGCACTAGATAACACAGAAAAAATGAACGGTGAACAAAACATTGCAGAAGCAAAGCCAGACTTTTTAGATTTAGATAAAGATGGCAACAAAAAAGAGCCAATGAAAAAAGCGGCTAAAGATGCTAAAAAGAAAAAAGTAGACGAAGCAATTACAATTACTGCTGATACTCCAGAAGAAGCATCTGCAATTCAACAAATGATGGCGTTGGCAGGATTAACTCCTGTAACACCTGATATGATGCCAGGACAAGACAATGTACCTATGATGAAATCAGATGATAGCATTAATGGTTCACCTTGTGGTTGTGACGAGCCAGAATACGAAAACACACCAGACGAACATGTAAAAGGTATTGAAGATGTAACTGTTGATGCAGGTATCGATGGTGTTAATGGTAAAAAGGCTCCACAGGATATTAGAGTAAAAGATCCAAGTCCACATGAAGATTTTCAAGCACGTTTGAAAGACCTTGCTGGTATTGAACAAGAAACAGAAGAAGGTTGGGACAACGAGCCAGACGAACACTATAAAGATTATGATGCTGACGAGTATGCAGACAAAGCAGGTCATGCTTCAAGAAAAACTCATCAAGTTCCTGCTAAATCAGGAGACAATCCTTTAGAAAATATTGAACAGAGTTTACTAAAAGCATATGCTGATTATGTTGCAGAGGAAAACTCAAAAAAAAAGATTGAAGAACGTCCTTTAACTAACCCCGAAGAAAAAGCAAAAGAAAAATATGTTAAGGGAATGAAAAAATCAGACAGTTTTGAAAAGTATAAAGATCCTAAAGCAGTTATGTA
>Ga0222719_10005743_pt1 | contig 10653 bp, 19 predicted proteins | sample C33_34DmetaG_FD_165039 | JGI IMG/M metagenome (GOLD analysis project Ga0222719, IMG submission 165039) | Estuarine water microbial communities from San Francisco Bay, California, United States - C33_34D | ecosystem: Environmental > Aquatic > Marine > Unclassified | place: USA: California...
AAATCATAAAATCAAATAAATCACGTGCTACATCTTTATCTCCTGATTTAGCTGCTTCACGAGCTTTATCAAATGTTTTGTGTAGAATACCTTTTTCTTTCTTAGCCATATTATTTGTTTTGATTTGTAAAGAATTCCATTAACTGATCACTATCTAATCCAACTGTTGCTGCATCGTATTTTTTAGCAATTCGGTAATTACCATCTAAACCAACATTAAACGTAACGTAGCTACCATTCTCAAATTGAGCCTTAATACGCTTAACATCCTTGTAACGGTAACTAGCACCACTCCCCCATTTATCAAAATCATTAAATGTGAAAATATCGGCTGTTGGGAACTTTTCACGCAAATTATCAATTGCGTTAGCAAAGTTTAAATTCTCTCTATTGAAATGATCCATGTTGATTTGAGCCTGCTCACGTTGCTCTTTCAATTTAGTAAGCAATGTAGAAGCTTTGATTTTACGGTAATTGCCTGTTATTGAACTTACCTCAAATTTACCATTATCAAATTCAAAATATTTGATTTCAGTATCATTAACAACATTATCTTCCTTACTAAAGCGCTTGCTTAAAAAACTAACACCACCTCTAATTTGAATAAATTCAACATCATTGGCTGTGAATTGAGTATCATTAAATGAATACCCTAATTGAACATCATTAGTAACTAAAGAAACATTGAATGTATTTTTGAAATCAACACCCTCAACAAATCCAGCTTCAACTAAAGTACCAACTATTGTTTGGTTCTTTAATTCAGCATTTTTAGCATTTTTACTTCTATCTTCTTTGAATTTAGCAACTTTTTCAAGTTGGTCTTGACTCAAAATAACTCCTTCAAATAAATCTAATTGCATTTCCATAACCTTTATTTTAATTTAACTTGCGTTCCCGCCTCATTTACCCTGTAAATATACGAACGAAAGGTGGGGGAACCAAACCCCCCACACATTTTCTTAAAAATATTTTATAGATTAATAATCCATTTTATCACCAATATAGTTTTCGTAGTCTTCGATAAAATCTTCTACTGAATAGTCAGCATAAGTTTCTTTACCGTTTAAACGAATATCATTAGCTAGTGATTTTTTATAAGCACTTAACATTTCTTTAGGTTCGTCTTGCAATTTAAACATTGCTTGAGACAACACAGCACCTAGATCATCTTTTCCACCTTCAGCATCTTCAAATTCCGTTTCATTAATGAATTTTTTCCACTTTGTAGTATAATCTTCATTTACTTCATCAAGGGAAGGACCAAAAAATCCACCATCTAAATCAATAAGTAATCTTCTTAATTGCTCTGCTGCACCTCTAGTACCTCCACCCATTTCAGCAAAAACCCAATCTGAGGTTTCAACATTATAGATATAAATGTAATCAGCACCATAAGAATCTCCTAATGCTGCTACTTCCATCATTGCCTCATCAAACGATGTAGGTAATTTAGTACGATCAGCTGGTTCTTTATGTTTTGCTTCAACCTCACCTGTTTCTGGGTTTAAATAAGAGATATAACCCATAGAAGCAATTTTTAATGCTTCCTCAGGCATTGAGTAATGTGATTCTAACCCTTTACCCAAATTTTCAGGGTAACCATCATAGTGGTTATATGTTGAAATTAATTCTGGTCCATCTGTAATAAAACCTACTAATGCACGTGTTGCCATACTTATTTAATTAAATTATATGTTATAAATATTATAAATTATATTTAGATTGCCATTTTTTAATAAGGCTTTTACCTACTCCCAATTCTAACATAAGGGCATTATTAGGAACCCCAGGCAATTTATCTTGAGTAATAATATAATCAATATTTGTATTATTCCAAACCTTCATTTTGGTCTTAGCATTAGCCCTATTTGATGACTTAAACACCATTACTACAGGAACACCTCCATACGTTTGAGTTTTACTAACTTTAACTTTAGGTAATTTTTCACCTTTAGCTGGGGTATGGTCTACTTTCCAACACCCATGAGGGTTTTTATTACGATCAAAATACCAAACTGATTTAGAACCTAATTCGGGTTTAGTTGGAGTTTCATAGGTTGTCATTACCCATTTATCTAAAACTGTATCGTTTTCTTTTAATCTAGCCATTAATAATACTTGTTATTAACTTTATCTAATTCTAACTCCTGTGAATATACGACCTTAAAAGTGCCTCTCCAACCACCCTCGCGATTACTTCCATAGTAATAGATAGGACCATCATAATCTTGAGTTATACTACCTGTACTAACGTTTTGATAAGCTAGGGGGTCAATTGTTAATTTAGTATTATAATTAGTAATACGTCTAGGACCATCATAACTGCGAAATGTAAGTCTGGTTGTTTGTAACCATTTGCCTTCTTTGGTTTGGATTTCTAATAAATCACCTTCAAATGGGAATTCGAGTTTAGCTTTATCGAATTCTTTTCTCATTACTGCTGATACTCCTCTACTCATATTCCTAATTCTTGCATTACTTCCTTCATGTGACGACACTTTCTATCCTTAGCTCTATATTGACCACTACAAGTACAAGTAACTTTATAATCGCTAATTTGTTTTACTAGGTAATATTGGCCTGGATCTGATTTGGATTCAAATTTCCATTCACGTGGGTTATTGAATTTATCTTCCTTTTTCTTTCTACCACGAGTTTCTTCCTCAAATGGTTTAATATCATAAAGTGTAGTTTCAGGTAATACCTCAATCCAATCAGGAGTAAGATATTTTTTACCATTTATGTTAAATAAACCATAATACTTAGAACGTGATTCGTATTTGAATGGACGAACACAAACAAAATCACCTAAACCTTTTGGTTTGAAAGTGAATGCTGTTGAATCACTATACACAATACGTTTGCGTAATTGTCCGTACTTGTTTTTATTTGTAAATTTAAATAATGGCATATTACTCGTGAATTTGTTTGTACATTGCTATTGCACTCTCTCTAGTCCAAGCATTAAATTGCTTACCTGTACTCACACCATCTTTTAAAATTGCATACCAAGTGAAACCCATGTAATCCTCTTCACTCATTCTTATTGCTTTAAACATAACCTTTATTTCTTAATACCCCTAAATATACGAAGCCCCTTTCGGGGCTCCAAATATTTAACGATAAAATAACATAACACCGTTTTTATCTTCTAAATTATTTCCTTCGGCTAATTGATATTTGTAACCTAAACGAGTTAATTTATTAATTAGAGGAACTAATCTACCTTCAGGTAAGTTAGTATTCCAAAACGGCATATGATACTCAAGTAATATTCTATCTATACGATCAAAAATATAGTCTGGGGTGGATTCGATTACTTCGTATTCACCACTTTCAATATCTAATTTAAGTAGATCTAAATGGAGGATACTATGACGATCTAATACTTGCTCTAAAGTAGTACTATCTACTTCTTCATACTTATCATTTCCAACCCATGTTTCATCTAAAGATGAGATAAGGGGGTTACCATCCCATTCATAGAATTTTTTAGTACCACTAGTACTAGCAAGGGCTTTTTTAATTAAAGTAACTTTAGGATTACTAAAATAATTATCTTCAAAAGCAGCTACACTACGACTATCGGGTTCAATGCTAAGTACTTGTTTAGCGCCTTTACGAAGCATATATTTAGTAAATAAACCAATACTAGCTCCGGCATCAATTACTGTGTCGCAATTTTCCAGGTTAAACTCACTATAAAGGTCGTCGATAAAGAACTCTCTATAATTCATAAAACTGGGGTGGTGGTGGTCTTTATAGTCTACTGCTAATGATTCTAAACCAGTGGTTCTAAATCTAATAAATTTAGTTTCTAACACCTCACCTTCATCCCAAAGTTCGATTTTAAATCCACCAAAATCATCTCTATCAAAATCAAATGTTTCTTTAGGACAGGGGGACATAAAGAATGACATTGGACCATTTAGATCCCAAATATCCATTTTCCATACAGTACAACTTAAATCAATATCTTTAATAACGATAGCTCCTCTAACTACAGGATGAGTTACTTCAATATCAAAACGTTGCTCTATAAAATTATAACTAATTAGGTTTATCTTTCCCATATTTTTCATTATGTAACTGTTGATCTAAGGAGGCCATATTGCAAAGTATAGATAATTCTATAGGGTGAATATCTATTAAATCTTCATCCTCTAACATATAAATGATATCTAATGGTCTAATAACCATTTGACCCATAATCAACGTAATTAGGAGTTGGTGTTTTTTTCTTCTTCACTCTAAATGAAGGATACTTTGTTTTAGCCCATGCGTGCCATTCAGTAAAGGCAGTGTAACGTTGTTTAGCTGATGTTTTACTCATTGTTTAATTGTTTTTCTACTTTATTCCAATATTTAACTGTTCTGTTTGATTTAAAACCTTTAGGACCACCATTCCAATTGCGGGCAATTACTTCGGGCTCACTATCTTTATGGTGGTAGTTCTTCCAAATATAAAACATTTCGATTGATTTATCACGCTCGAATCTATCTTTAAGTTTGAATCGTTTATCACTTTTTTGAATTCTAAGTATGCGATTTACTTCTCTAACCATGATAGGTCTGATTTGTAATGCACCTACAGCTTCATTGCCTACAAGATGCCTGTCTCCAATAGCAGAATCATTACCCCTAGACTCAACAAGAATAAGAGCGGAGACCAGATCTCGTTCTGAAATAACCACTGGTACGTCCTTAGGCTCAAGTTCAATAATAGGGTACTCAATTTCTCTTTCATAATTAATTTCATTACTATTATTACTGATAAACACGGGTAATAAACTTAATAACAGAACCTTTTTCATTTATTTTGATTTTAATTTATCTATAGCTTTTTTAATTGTAGAACACATTTCATATTCTTCATGATATTCTTGAATTTCTAAATTACTTTCTAGAGTCTCAAGCATGTCCTTACGATCAATAGTAATATCATAGATTTTATCATCATCTAAAATATACACTTCTAAAGCATGTATAAAACGTTTTTGGGTTTTAAGGTTTTTTAAGGCAATATTTATAATAGCATTAGAAATTTCTAAACTTTTACCATCAATTGCATATTGAAATTCATCATCAGTATCAAAATATAATTTTTTGGCCATTAAAATAAATCTAAGAATTTTCCGTCTGTTTTCTTTTCCCGTAATTTACTAATCTTCTCTTGGTCCTCCAACATTTTATCAGCAAGTTTTTCAAGATGTTTTGATTTTTGATTAGCATAATCGTTTACTAATTTATCGTGTTTACGTTTTTTACGTGCTAATTTGCTTTTTCGTTTCATAATCTAGAAATTATATCCAAATCGTCTGATTCTGGTGGGTCATATAGGCCTAATTCTTTAAGGCGTTCCATTTGATAATCATCAAGTTCCCAATTTACTTCACCCTGGTTTATAGGTTTGTGTTCTTCGATTTGTTCTATTTGTTTGTTACTAAATATTTCTCCTACTGTTAAGAAATAATGATTGTAGCAAAGTACCTCTAAATTATCTAGTTTATAATTTTTTTTATTTTTATCTTTAAAATGAAGTAATAAAGGCATTTTATAGTCTAAAACACGTCGCTCTTCAAAGCCACACACATTACATTTTTCTTCTAAATAAGCCTCTTCAAATAACCTACGTTTAATCTTATCAGGGGTAAAATTAGTCATTGGAACTCTACCCTCAATAATATCTAATAAAGCTGGTTGTTTTTTACTATTGGGTAAAAATTTAGGAATACCTACCCCAGCTTGGTTTTTATGTTGCTCAAATAAATTTGGATACCCTTCTTCAGTAGCATCATATGTTTTAGCCCACTTTTTAAAATGTTGATATGAAACATTCAAGTACCTAGCTGCAGCACGATTACTTTTGGTTTTGTTAATCGCAGCTAAAATTTGTTCTTTTGTTAAATGTTTAGGAGCAGGCATTAATCTTTTACAAATACTATATCATTAAATGTATGGTCCCCTTCACCAAATTGAGCATTAACAGCTTGTTTTGGTTTAGTGGTTGAGCATTTAACACAAAACGCATAACCATACTTTGTAAGCCTTAATTCAGGCATAGGTTCAGTACAAACCGAACATGAAATCATTTTTATATTTTCCACTGTATTAGTTTTCTAAATACATATTAACTAATTTATCGTTTTCCAAGCTTGTTCACACATATCTTGGTTAAAAAGTTGAAGAAAATATAATATATCTTTATCTTTACGAGTAACTCCAATTATACTATTTAAGTTTTTGGGTTTGATTTTATATTTAATCATATAATCTCTTAAAATAGCATGACTAACCCAATCATTAGTCTCCAGTGCTTGGTCATATAAATCTAAATACAAATTAGAGTAAACATTCATTACTTCAGGCACACCTACAGCTAAACCATCATATAACCATCCTGGGTATTGGGGGAATGGGTCAATATAAGTATAAATTGTTTTTCTACTACGAGTTGCTTCGTATAATTGATGTAAATCTAATGGTGTAGCATAGATGTGGTCAAACCGAGTTCGTATAATTAAATCATATTCAATACCACTTTGTTTAACTAATTCATTACATTTCCAAACTTTATAATACATTGGTACCTGGTTTTCAGGTATAGCATTACTATCGTTTTGAAATTGTTTACTAAATTGAGAGAATTTATTATAATTAATTAGTTGATTTGGGTTATACTGTTCTACCTCAATTTGTTTTGGATTAAATAAAAATTTAACCTGGTTTGTGCTTTCATCAGCCCAAGTTGAAATATAAATATCACTATTAGGAACCACTCCTAACACATTACGTTGGAATAACTCATAATATTTAGAATAATTCCGAGTTTGACCTGAAATACAAATTGCTACTTTCATTCTGGGACTACTACACCTCTTTTACTTACTACTTCAGATGCTTTCTCATTAGCAAACTTAATAGCAATACGTTCATCTTTAGTTTTAAAATACTTTAATATAAAGGCAGCTGTAAATGTATCCCCAGCTCCACTTACATCAATTGTATCTTGTGGTTTAGGAGACTTAAATAATATATTTTTATACTCAGCACCTTTTTTACCTAATGTAGTAATAATATTATCTAGGGTTAGACTAGGGTTACTTAAACGTTCAGATTCGTTTAATTTAACAAATGTATAATTTTCAATCATATCATTTGTAAGTTTACGTTTGCTATCTAAAATAGATAAATTTGATTTACGCCCAATTTCCTTTAAATCACCCTTAGATAAAAACCCTTTATCATAATCACTTACAATTACAATATCCGCTTGACCAATTAAAACATCATAATCTAAAGTCCATCTAAATGGGGTAATTTTAGTTTCACCTTCATCTACTCTAAAGAACATATGGTTTGATTTTTCTTCTACATAACGTGTTTTAGTAATAGATTCTCTTTGACCTAAATATGTAACATAACAATCTAGAGCTAATGCTTTGACATTGGCTAGAGTGTTTCCGGCCATGCCTGGGTTTTCTATTGTTTTGATTGGGGTTAAAACGGGTACAGGTGCTTCAGGTGATAAGCGATTAGCTTCACAATAAATAAACCTATCAATACAAGTTTCTCCTATTACTAGTACTTTCATTATAACGTTTCGTATTCAATTTCTACGTCTCTTAAACCCCAATCTTCAGGATTTAAGCTTTCTTCTTGAGCAATAACTGCTCTATACATATCATTTGTTTTACGGTTGATTCCATCTAAGAACCCACCACCACCTTTACCGTGGTCAATATGGAATAAAGCAGGTGAATAAATTGCTTTTAGATCAAATCCATGTTTAACTGCTTTTTTCTGTACGTTAGTATCACTATACAAAACGTAAATAAGATCTTCCTCAAATCCTTTAATTTTATTCCAAACATTATTAGTAGCAATTTGGAAATCACCACAACAATTAATTAGACTATAATCATCACCTGAAACTACTGATTCTTCCCATTTACGTTCTTCCGAATTTTCAATTAAATGGTTTCTGAGTGGTTCCCAGTCTTGGTATTTTAATTCACCACCATGAAATTCTTTAATAGTATCCCAGTTAGTATAACGTCTACTAATAGTATAGAATGTATTTGGATCTAATTGATTAATAGTTGCCTCTAATTGGTCACGTCTAGGGGAGATAACATCAATATTAGTACTTACAACCCAGTCACCTGTAGCTCGTCTTAAACCAATATTACGGCCTAATACTTCATTACAAACTTGAGCATGTGGGTCATATCCTGTAAGTTGTTTAGCTACTTCAGGTGTAATTACAATATGATGTAAATTACCTTTTAGTTGGAGATTATCCTGAATGTCCCAGAGTAAACTATGTGTAGGTGAATTCCAATCAATATAAAATACCTCATCAAAGGTATTGATTAATGAGTTAAGACAATACGTAGCACGTTCTGCTAAGTGCCCTCCGTAATTGTCATTTCTTGATACTACAACTGCTGATAATTTCATTTATATAATTTTTTAATACCTTCTTCTAATGTTGTTTTTGGAGCCCAAAATTTTAGAACATAAGGGTTAGGTTCTATTTTATTATCTTTTTGTGTTTGGTCTTTACGTTCAGCAAATTCAACTTCGCATCCTGAAAGGGGTTGGATAACTTCGGCTATATCTTTAATTGTATGCCATTTAAAACTGGTAATATGGAGAGGTTTATCGCGATCAATTTCATGATATTGTTTAGCCAATTCAAGCATACATTCTGCACAGTCATCAGCATATAAAAATTGTCTATGCTCAGTTCCGTCTGTACGTGATTTAATTTTACCTTCTTTAGCCATTTCAATAAAATCAGTAATAACATGAGATTTTTCACCTACCTCTTCGTTACCATAAACGTTCCAAAATTTAACATACAAACCACCTAAAGAACGAGTAATATCTTCACCTATCATTTTAAGTCTACCATAAGCAGAATCATTTACATAACCCATTTGTGACGATGAAAATATAAAGGGTTTATTATATGTTTTTAAATATTCAAACGTATTTAACATAATTTGCATGTTATTTACGAGAAATTCGTAGGTATTTTGGTATTTCTCTAGATACTTAGCACCACCCACATCAAAAGCAAGAAAATGTACTATATCACATGATTCCATAGCATCGTCTAATCCAGGATTGAAATAAAAACGTAAATCCTGGTTTGGGTCTAATTCTATATCATATTCAATAACTTCTTCTCCGTTTTGTTTTAAAACGGATACTAAATGTCTACCAATTTGCCCTGCTGATCCTAAAACTAAATGTTTCATTAGTAATTATAATAAGTTTTATTTTTATGAGTTTCTACAATATCAAAACCTCTTTTCACCCAATCAAGCTGTATGTTATTTTCTAAACATTTATCCATAAAAAAGGATACACCTTGATTTAATAAGTATTCATAATTTAGATTAAATTCAATATTGTTTTCAATACACCAATTGTACATTATGATTGCTTCAGGAGGAGCTGCTAACCCAGGCGGTACTTGAAAATTAAATGCTTTACCTACTTCATCTACATCCCCATATACAATTAAGTCAACTGGGTAATCGTGTGAGTAGTGCATATAACCTAAACTATAAGCTAAATCGGTTCTAACTCCTTCCTTAGCAAGAGCTAAAAATGATAATTTATCCCCTTTTAATACTTCTAAAAATTTAGTTATATTAGATACTTTAATATCGTTTCTAATTTTAAGTACTTCAGTAACACCTAATGTTTTTAAAATATCAACCCCAGCGTACGAAGACATAGCCTGCATATTAACATTTAAATGTCCTGGAATAGTAGGTTTAGGTGATTGGATAATTGGGATGTCTAAAGAAATAATAAAGTCAATATTTTCTTCAGGTTCACCCTCCCAAGTTGATACAATAACATTATCAATATCCTTATAATCAGGTAAAATGTCCCTACAATAATCAGTAGGTCCTTGTATAACAACTCCTTGCATTAAAATAATTTTTTATCTTGAGCGTATTGATTCCATTCTTGAAGATATTGTTGAAATTTAGCTTCAAAAACATCTCGTTGATTTGGAATATCATTTTTAACTAGATAATCTCTATAATGATTAGAAAACCCATTTGTTTCTTTTAATGGGCCAACTGAGTATTCAAATATGGTTTGGCTAGTAAGTAGATATTGTTGGAAATCTACACCTTTACTTTTAGCAAACCCAGCTGCTAACATAGAATAAAAATCCCAAGGACCATACCCATTCCAATCTTCTCTAAATGGGACTAATTCTTCATAGAATGCTTTATTATATAAATCAAACCACCCTGCCCATTTATTATTATAAACTTGAGTCAATCCTACCTCTTCGTCTTTAATTTTAAGATTATTTCTAATATCAAAAATGTCAACTTGATCCCACTCATCATAAGGTACTCCTTGATACATAGGGTTGGTGATTTCATCCCAAGTTTGATCCCACAATTTATGAATTTGAGGGGTAACTACAAAATACTTATTTGGAATTTGTTTAGCGCCTTCAATTAAATATGTAAGTAAATGCTCACTGAAGTACATATCAGGGCAGGCATTAATATAATAATCAACATGATCTGCTTTACACTCGTATTGTAAATCTAAATGACCATATAATTCATTACCATCATATACTTTAGAATTATGTTTATAATC
>Ga0222719_10005744_pt1 | contig 10653 bp, 13 predicted proteins | sample C33_34DmetaG_FD_165039 | JGI IMG/M metagenome (GOLD analysis project Ga0222719, IMG submission 165039) | Estuarine water microbial communities from San Francisco Bay, California, United States - C33_34D | ecosystem: Environmental > Aquatic > Marine > Unclassified | place: USA: California...
CACCTTTAGCACATAGTGTTAATGTATCAGAAGAACCAGCAATTGTCTGTCCTAATTGATAAGCAAAGTTAAATCCTTCTCTTGAAAATTGTAAATTGTTTGCACCTTTACCAGACAAATATGCTTGACCAACAATAGTCCCTCCAGTGATTGTGGTTGTTCCTGTTAAATCATATTCTACATTATCAGAATAACTTGTATATGAAAATGCTGTACTTGGTGTTGCATTGAGTCTTAATTCTATTTGAAAATCAGAGTTAGAAATAGCAGATGCTGCAATGTCAATTGGGATAATCACTGCATACGGTCTACCAGATTTAATTCTAATCGTTGCTAAATTATAATATGTTCCTGCTGTTGTTAAATTAACACCAGCTAAAGAAGCCGTTCCAATAGATTGACGTAATCCTTCTGGTGCATAACCTCCTTCAATCATAGCAGTTGAACATACTTGTTGTAATACTGCTGCACCTGAAATAGTTCCGGTTGTTTCAATTTCATATCGGATAGGTAAGTTTGCAGTTTGCATGTAAACGGTTGTTAAATCATTTGCATTTAAAAATGTATGTGCTGTAATAAATTTACCGTCAATTACAAATCCAACTCTGACAGCTCCCATACCCAACCATTCATAATCTGTAAACATAATGGTAGCTTTATCTACATTTAAGTTATATCCACTAGCACCACTACCATCGAGTTTATCACCATTCCAAGATGATTGAGATATTTCTGTATCTACTGGCGATCCTGTTACATAAGTACGTCTTACAATTTTTAATGTTGTACCATCAGCATAAAAGAATATTCCATTATTTGCATCAAACGTTCCTACCTTTTGTTTAAGGTCTGCTTCTGGAGTATTCATAACAAAGGTGTTTAATATTAATAATGACTTACCTGGTTGATAAGACATAACTCTTTTAGATTGTCTAATAACTTTATCACCACTAGCTGTGGTTACATTTAAATTAACTGTAGATTTATTTGCTGTATAAGAAACTGTTCCTGATCCTGTTAAATCTTCATCAAAGAGATTATTCTTTGACATGACATTTTTAGAATCAAATATAGTAAGTGGATTAGAAACCCTTAATCGTCCAAATGCATCATAAGCAGTAGATCCATCTCCACCACCTATTACCGTAGGTTCTGTATTTACATTATTACACGCAGACATTAATACCTCGTATTAAACCAACTAAATCTTTCAGTTTCTTTTTTTAGATCATCTTGATATGAAAAATTTAATTCATTTTTTAATGTAGCGATAGCTTCTAATATTTGTCTTTGATTTTCAACATCATATTCTTGTTTAGGTTCAGGTATATATGAATTTACTTTAGCCATTAAAAAAATCCTGCTGTATCATCAGTAGCAAAACCACCTCTTGGACCACTTATATCTGCATCACCTCTTCTGCTACCTCGGCCTCCACCGCTTACACCTACATCAGCACCGGCTGCTGCTCTTTTCTCTGCTTTTTTTGCTTGTACATAGTCTTTTAAAGTTGGTGATAAAGCAAAAGTTGTGCCTCTTATTTTTCGATTTAATCCTTGTAAAGATTCTAAACCACGTCTTGCTAAATTAAATGGTGTTGGAATATTACCCAATACTTCAAATAATCTTGCAATACCTGATGGTTTTTGTTCTGTAAATGTTTGACCTAAAATTCTATTTTGATCTGCTATGGTTCTAGGAGTTTGATACCTCATGTCTTCAACTCCCGAATATGGTAGTTGATCTTCTTCTTCATCTTCGCTTGTCGTAGATGCAAAAGGTAATCCTGCATTCACAATTCCTACTCTTGGATTAAATCCTATAAATCTATTTACTCCATCTGTGGGTATTAAAGGTTCATTATTAAAATAATTTTTAAAATCTAATCTTCTATTATAATCTGTAGATATATTACCTGATAAATCATCTCCTTCATTCATATAAGCATTTCGCATATAAGAATCATTTCTGAATTCATAACCAGGTTTCATCGATTGAAGTAAACTAGAAGTAGCCATTGGTGCAGAAGCATCTTGATAAAGACCTTCATAGTTAATCTGCGGATTATTTGATGCTCTTACTACATCTAATAAATCATATATTCCATTTCCCAAATATGCCATTATCTTCTTCCGTCTGGTTTAATATCTACTCGTAATGTTCCATAACGCCAAGTTTCACCTACAGCGTCATTTTCAATTTTGATTGCAAGAAGTCTTCCTCTTGCTCGAGTATCTACCTTATCAGTAGATGATGTAATTGTAAAGGGGCCAAGAGGTGAGCTTGATGCGGTGTCACTTGGATAGTTATTCAATAGTAATGTTACTTTTGAATTACCAGTTAATACTTTAAAATCAGGTATAAATCTATTCATAGACATAATAAATTCACCATCTCCTCTAAGATCAGCTAGACCGGTTGTGCCTCCTAAAGCACTTCGTCTTGCAGATATATCAAAATCTCCTGATTGTATAAATGCATCAATAGCTGTTGCGGTTCCACCGTAAGCTACTTCATCGATTCCAGTTTCATGAGCATAATAGGTTGATGCTCCATAAGTATTAGTTATACCATTTATATCAAATACAGGTGTACCTGAAACATTATATTTTGTGGCATAAGGTAAATCATAAACTCCAGCGTCAACATAGGTTGATCTAGCTAGTGATCCAGTTGTCCAGACATTTTCACCGTAGTTATATACAACACATCTATCTATTTGTGATGAACCATCTTTTGGATAAAACCAATTAATTTCATTATATAAGGTATTGTGCTCACAGTAAATAATATCTCCTGCTCCATAATTTAAACCTAAATTATCTCCTGTAGTTGTAAATACAAAATCTTCTACTAAACAAGGTATAGATTTAACTGTACCATCAAACATAAAAAATCCACCTTCACCTGACATCCAAAAGACAATACCATTAGAATAACTCAATGCATGCTGACCAATCAATCCACAATTAGTTCCAACTAATCTAACTGAAAATGTAAAAGGTGGGCCAACAAATTGAATAACATAAGCTGAACTATCTGTTAATACTAATGTATAGTCTTTTCCTTGTGCTGCTCCTACAATAAAATTACCTTGGTCAAGTCTAAATGTTCCTGCAGTGTTTGTAGCTGTTGGTTGATATGTTGAGTAATCTTCTTGATTTGAAAATCTTATAAACATTGGATCTTGTGTTGATGTAGATCCAATAGTTGTTTCAGTTCCTAAATGAAATAAATGTCTATCTCTATCCGATACAATTGTCATTCTTGATGCGGTTGGTGCACCAGTCATTACGCTTGCTCTTGTAGATGTTCCATCATTTGGATTCCAAACAAAAGTTTTATTATTATGAATAGTTGCTATTAATTGTTCTCCAAAATTATCTAAACTCCAGTTTCCTGCATCTAGAACTACATCAGTAGTTGTTCTAGCTGTGCCCCAAGTAGAACTACCCCATAAATAAGTACCCCAACCATAACCTAATGTTTGAACAGTTGGTCCAACAATTATATATGGATTAATGTCCCCTGAACCCTGAGTCGACATTCCTGTGCCAGTTTCATTAGAAGCCATTTGAATTGTAAATGTATTTGCATCAGGAACTGTTAATATTTCAAAAGGAGTATCTTCAAAATCAGATGCAGAGTATCCGGTTTCACCGCCTCCAGGTAATGAGATAGATGTAAATGTTATATATCGTCCTGCATCTAAACCATGAGAAGTTTTATTAACTGTGACTGTTGCAGAACCAGTTGTTGAATCAAATGTTGCACTTGTGATTGCTGTATCTAATGGAGTAATATCATAAAAAACTCCATCGCTATAAAGAAATAAACCTTGTGAAGTTCCTATTGCTGCATATCTGTTACCATCTAAATCAACCCAAGAATGCTGCGCACGAGCTGCACCCGGTAATGTTTTACCTTGTGTAAGCTGTTCCCAACCCCCTATTTTTTCAGGTAAGCCATATCTAAATCTAACATTATCACCATCTACCCATTGGAATTCACCACCTGAGTCAGTAACCATTTTGTTAAAACCTGGTTTAAAATTAATTTTTTGCAACATAGGAAGTTTTTAGCATAGATTATAATGTAATTATAGATAAAATCTATATATTTATTTAAGTTTTACTTCTGAATCATCAAAAGAATTTTTATCTTGAAATTTAGGGTCAAGTTTTAAATATTTTTGGTGTATTTCAGCTACAATTCTAGCAAGACCATTAACAAAATGTCTTCCATCATCATAATTAATTGTGACTTTACCTTTGTCATTTATTAACTTTGCTTCCTCTTTAGTGAATACAATTTTACAATTATCTTCTTCCCAAATAAATTTCATATTAATTTTTAGATATTCCTAAAATTTGTCTACCATCCCATTTAAGATTTTTAAACTTACCATTTTTTAAAACATAATGAAAAAAAATTTGAAAAGAATAATCTCCATCATATTCTTCTCTCCAATGTTCTAACTTTCCACCAAAATACAAAACACCATCTCCTGGTTTAATTGTTATTTTTTCTCCATCTATAAAAAGAGGCCACTCATTATCTGCTTTAACATTTACACTAACAGTTACTTCGCAAGAAGGTCTGTCTGTGTGTTTTTTTAAACTAGAGAATTTTTTATATAATCTCCAAAAACTGTAAGTTTCAATTAATTCAAAATTACTTGCTTTTTCAAATATTTGTTTTTTAGATTGTAATAAAGAATCTGTAACAGGATCCCCATATCTAATTGTTTCATTTAAAGGCGTTTGTTCACAAAAAGTAGTTTGATTACCAAGATTGTATAATTTTGCATAATTAAATAATAATTCTCTTTCATCATTAGAAAGTATATTTTTAATATAAATATATTTATTTAAATCATCCATGATACAATAGTAAATCTTGTTCCTTTAATTACTGGTGTTACTTGATGTGGATATAAAAAGTTACTTGGCCATAAAACAATTTTTCCAAGTTGTGGTTTTATTTCTAAAATTAAATTTTTTTGGTTAGGTTCAAAAAACTGTAAATAACCTCCTTCATAGTCATTGTTTAAAAAAATAATAGCAGAAAGTTCTCTATGAGTTTTATAACCACTATCATTGTGTTTTTTATAAAAACCACCCTTATTATATTTTAATAAATTTATAGTTTCGATTGCTGATATTCGATAATCTATTTCTTTTTCATTAAAATATTTTTCAGAGGTATTTACTAAACCTGCACAAATTAAATTAAACCAATGTGCTTCAGTAATTCCCTTAAACTTTGATAGACCATAATTTTTTACATCTCTGATATTTTTATTAATTTTAGAAGATCCATCATTTGATATAATAGATGCTTCTTCAAATTCTTTTATATTACCAAACGTTCTTAAAAAAGCTGAAACATGTTCTGGAGTAAAAAAATTATAAACTCCAATAAAATTTTTTATCTCCATTTTTGTTTATTCCAAAGAGTTTTTTCATACCACTTCATTAAAAAAGTAGTCATTTGAAAAAGAATAGAATCCATTTTTTTTTCGTCCCATTCTTCAATTTTCATTTTCCAACTTTCTTTTTTAAACGGAAAGACACTAGCAATAGGAGTTCCTTTTTCTAAGACCCAAGTACCTTCTTTTTTAATTACGCAGGGAAAATTTGTAGGTAAAGCACAAGGCCCATCTACAATTCCAGAAAAAATTTCAAATCTTTTTTCAGCTCTATTAATAGGTTGCATATAAAAAACTGAATAACCTTTTGGAACAATGATAGTCCAAGGATTTAAAATTTTAAATATAGGAAAATTTTTATTTTCTTTAACAAAAGGGCATTTTTTCCCTCCTACTTGATCTATATTGTGCACTTCTCCAGGAGTACCCATGTTTACACTTAAATATTGTTTTCTATCTCTATATAAATCTATAGAGGTTGCATACTCCATCCAAGCATTTAACTTGTCGTTTGGGCCCTTTACGTTAAAATTAATTTTTTGGTCAATAGGATTTTTTAAAATATAGCCTGCAGTAAGACTATCTAAAAAAGGTTTACAAGCTTTGATAGTACGTTCTGTATGGATATCAGGATTTGGTACATCTTTATACCATTGTGGTATATGAAATAGTGCAGGTTCTGGATGAATAGATTTATCTTTTACAATATTTGGATGAGCTGCAAAAGTAATTATTCTTTCATTCATTAGAGTTCCATCGAAGATGGAACCTGTATATCATTTTTTATTAAACAATCAACCCAATTATAACCTGTAATAGGGTAAGTCAAAGAATCTATGTCAATAGCTTTCAAAGCATTTAAATTAGTAGTCCAAATCGCAGGAGGATTTTCTGCATATCTAATTCTTGTTTCAAGAGTTTTTATAAGTTCATTTAGTTTTGATCTTATATCATCTACACTAAAAGCAACTTGAACTCCTTGTGTATCAATTAAAGAAATATTTAAAGGTTGATATGTAGTAAAAGTTTTAATACCTCTTTGAACTAATTCGTAATCGGCATCTGAAATTTCTTCATAAGAAGAAATATCGACAAAATTATTTATCCAAAAATCTCTAGATTCCATGTCTTCACAAATTCTTAAATAATGATTATCTGTATTTTTTAAAACAAACTTTGTCATAATTATGTTCCTGAGTTATCGTAAACCATGAAAAATCCTGGAGTACCAGATTGTTGATTATTAGTCGCTTTTGGAGCTCCATTACCACCTATTCCTTTGTCATAGTAAATAGTTCTTGAATCCGTTAAAGCGGTTTGAGCTCCTGGAGCACTTCCTGGATTACCAGGGTTTCCTCCCGCTGCACCACCGCCACCGCCACCATTAGCAGTTCCTACACTTGTAACATTTGTAGCTCCTCCTGGAGATCCAGGAGTAAAACCATCACCGCCACCTTGTGAACCACCTGATCCTACTGAGTACGGATACGCTGTACCGCCTGTGACTGGAGCAAAATAAAAACCAAATCCTCCAGCACCGCCAGATCCTCCACCTGCGTTCGGTGAATTTGGGTTTCCGCCACCGCCACCGCCACCGCCGGCACCTTTTATGAAAGCTGACGCATTGTTTGCGGCTGGGTTAGCTGTGTATGTTCCTGTAGCTCCACCATTAAAAGCAAAAGATCTAACAACATCTTGAGCACCTGCTGATCCACTTGATGCAGCAGTAATTCTTCCATCAGCATCTACAGTAATTGTAGCTGTAGTATATTCTGCAGCAGTAACACCAGTTGAAATTAATTGATTTGCTCCAACTGAGTTAGCAGCGAGTTTAGCTTGAGTGATTGCTGAAGCGCCAACTCTTGAAGTTGTTACAGCTCCAGTATCTAATCTTGCTGTGTTAACAGCGTTTGTGTCTAATCTTGTTGTTGTAACAGCAGCTGTGTTTAAAAGAGCTGTTGTAATTGCATTGTTATCAATTTGTGCACTGCCGATAGTTCCGCCTAAAGTGTTTAATGCAATTTCATTTAAATTTGTTCCATCAGAATAAGCAGCAACAATTTTTGCTTCACCTGCAGTGAAACCTGTTCCGCTTACAGTTTTAATTGTTAAATTTGTAACACCAGTTACAGCAGATAAATCAAAGATATAAAATTTTTCAATTCCATCTGGAATAGTTACAGTTGATGCACCAGTTAATGTTCCAGTAAATTTAATAACCATGTTTCTTGCATTTGACAAAGCTTCTTGTGTCATTGCAAGAGCAACAGTTCCTGAATCAGTAAGTGCTACTGCTTCGTATCCAGCGACTGCTTGTTGAATTAATTGTAAATTTGTATTTGTTTTATCACCCCATGTACCAGAGTTTTCCCCTGTTACCATTAGTTCTAGTTTTAGGTCTGTAGAATATGAAGAAGCCATATTTTTTAAATCTCCTTAGTTTTTTTATTTTTACTAAATTTATGCAGCAGTGTCAACCTCTATCCATGTTACATCTAGACCGGTATCAACCTGATTCCAGATCAAAGTATTAAGGCTTCCTTCACCCATTGTCAAGTTAAATCCTGTTAAAGAAACATCAGCATTTGCTGTGGCTGTTTCATCTCCTTCTTGCATTGTAAGGTCAAAACCAGTCACATCTACAGGGGTATTTAGGTCTATAGTGACTGAGTCTTCAGTCATTGTCATAGCTTGACCTGTAATACTTACATTAGCGTCTGCTGTAATAATTTCTTCACCTAATTGTGCTGATAATGCAAATCCTGTTAATGATGCATCTGGAGCCGGATCCAGGTCTCCTTCCAACATAGACATGGATAATGTTTCAATTTGTTCATTGCCCCAGGCACCATAACCCCAGGCAAAATTACCATTCCAAGTAGATGCTGATTTAGATGAAACTTCTGCTATTGTATTTGCTTCTAAAGTGGCTGTACCTAAAGAAGCGGACATAGATTGTCCAGTTGTTGCAACTTGTTCTGGATCAAAAGTTATATCCATTGTCATAGCAATACCAGTTGGTTCTGCTATGAATGATGCGAAAGCGTTAACGCTTTCTAAATTTGTTGTTAAAGAATTTCCTGTAAGAGTTACTTCAGCATCTCCTGTGATAGATGCTATAGAATTTAAACTAGCTGATAATGCAATTCCAGTTACATCAGCATTTTGACCTGAGATACCCCAAGTTTCAAAACCCCAAGTATCTGAACCCCAACCTGTATTGATCTGTGAATCAATTGTTACTGATCCTAAATTTGAAGATAGAGATATCCCTGTTACACTAACGTTTTGATCGCCTAGTGTACCAAAATTTTCAAAGCCCCAAGTCTGCGATCCCCAAGTCGCCATAGGAAGTTACCTCCTATGATTAACCAGAGATCCTTAGAATCGCTGCAGTTGATGTTGGCGCTGGAAACTGAATTGTGAAAGTACCAGATGTAGCTGTTTTATCTCCTCCGAAATCTAAAACTGCAACAGCAGCATTAGTAGTCGCTGATGAAGTATTATAGATTAAAGCACCTCTTGCAGTTAAAGTCACTCCTGTGAATGATCTATCTGCAAAATCACATCTAGCTACGCCTGCAGTGATTGATGTACCATTATTAACTAATGCTCCACCACCTGCTGCATACTGACCACTGTCTCCAACTTCTTGAGTTGTTGTATACGAAGTAGTTGCTGAGTTTAGAGTTGCTGAAGAAGAGTAAAGCGCTATTTTAAATTTGTCACCAGTCGCTGATGAAAAATTGTGATCACCTTCCAACAATTGTTTTTTAAACGCGTTAGCAATTGCTTGTGTTATAGCCATAGTTTATCTCCTTATTTTATTTACCACCGACTCGAGGAACACCTGATTGATATTCATCTCGTCTTCTTCTTCCCATTTGTTCTATAGAGAAGCCTTCTACCACTTGTTTATACTTTCCTTCATATAATTGCAAGAGATCATTTGGCCCTTTTAGAAAACTAAATGCTTCCACTAAGCATGCATATAGAAGTCCATTGGGAAAATTTAAACTAATATATGTAGTTGTATTACTACTAGATAAACCTGGATCTTTCAAGATATAATTTAACTGAATTTCATAAGTAGCATCTGGAGTAGGTGCAAAAACTAAATGATTTTTGTCCCACCAACCATAATATTTAGGAACACCTGTAGTTTCAGTAGCATTATATTCAGACATAAAACTAGTATCTCTAAATTCTAAAAATTCTCTATTATTAGGATTAGAAGTTCCATCAGAATCTACTATTTGAGCTGATCTAATTACTAATGCATTATCAGGAGTTTGAACAAATCTTTGATTTACAATCAAATTAGATGTTGCATATCTTTTATTATTATCAGAATCTACATCTCTAAATATTCTGTATTCTGCATTTTCAATGAATCCATCTACAATAGTTGATGTAAGTACATTACTATCAACTTCAGTATAATCTCTAATTTTTTGAACTAATTCTGCGTACGTCATGTTATATTAATTGTTACACTCCCTAATTTTACTAATGCTTGTCTTTTAGCATTAATTCTAGAACCATTATCTGGTATCATACCATTGTTTGATTCAAATGCAAAGTCTCCAGGTAAAGTTAAATCTACAGTCATAAATCCGCCATCCCCTGAAGCAACTGTAAAAGTTTGGGGTCTAGCATTTGCTAAACCTTGTGGATCAGCTGTATGGGGTTTTGGTTCTAATTGTGGATGCTTTGGTTCAAATTCAGATATATGAACTCTTGATCCATTCCATTCAATAACCATTTCTTTATATGGAAATGCTTGACCACTTCTATCTGAAATAAACTGTGCAAATTTTCCATTGGATCTAGACATTTGGATAATAATTTTTTGGGGTTATAAAAGAACTTGATGAAGAACCATCTTCCTCTAATGCTCTTTTTAGTTCATCTTCATAAAGTAATTTCATTTGTTGAACAAGTTGTGGATTAAATTTTTGTGATAAATAATAAGCTAAACCTGCTACCATACAAGGTACAAATCTATATGGTACATCTGCTTCATTACTATAAGCCCCGGCATCCTGAATCCTGCTAACATAATAGTAGTTTAAAAAATTTCCGGCTTCAGTGCTTCCGGGAGTTAAATATAAAGTTATTGTAACTCTATCAATAAATCTTTGTACAAAATATTGTGATGGAACACCTGTAGATGTTTTATTTGAAAATGCTTGATATTCAGATCTATTTATTTTTGTAAG
>Ga0222719_10005745_pt1 | contig 10651 bp, 8 predicted proteins | sample C33_34DmetaG_FD_165039 | JGI IMG/M metagenome (GOLD analysis project Ga0222719, IMG submission 165039) | Estuarine water microbial communities from San Francisco Bay, California, United States - C33_34D | ecosystem: Environmental > Aquatic > Marine > Unclassified | place: USA: California...
ATAGCAATGCAATCTGTAAAGAATGACCTTAAAGATATGTCTCGTCAATATCCTAGAAAAAAGAATATGGGTGAAGGATTTGGCAAAACGAAAAAAGCTTACGATCTTATAGTATCAAAGATGAAGGAGCTAGCGAAAGTTTATAAATCTGGTGATCATTCTGTAGTTGATCAGTTAAAAGATCTTACTGCTAAAAAGAAGAAACTAGAAGCAATGCTAGATGCTGAAGCAGGAGGAATTGGAGCCGGTCAACAACTTGACCCTAATATTAATGAATATAGAGGAGTTGAAAGCGATATTAGAAACATCATCAGAGACAAAGCCGCTGACTCAGGCTTTGATGAGCAAGAGGAAGCTATGGAGGTAATGGAGTTTATCGGACAAGAGTATGAAATTGATTTTGAATTTGGAGCAGGACCTTCTAGACAGGCAGAAGAATATAAAGGTAAACACCAAGGCTCTAACTATAAATGGCCAATGTCTAAAGCTACTAAAGATAGAAAAGAAGCTGATAAAAAGAAAACAGTAAAAGAAGAAAAAGCTACATATTGCGGTAGATGTAAAACTACTCACAAGAAATCATCAGGCTGTCCTAAATAATATTTTTATGAACAAGTTAGATAAACTAATACTAGAAACATTCGGACAAGTATCTGAAGTAGTTGATGGCAAAACAAAAAAACCTAAAGACCTTCCTAAAGCGTTTAGAGATGCTATAGAGAAAAAATACGGCCCTATGTCTGATAATGACTTCTTCAGTGATGATCTAACTCGTTATATGAAGTGGACCGGTACCGATAAAGTAACTGGCTCAGTAGCACATAAAGTTATTATATTACCTTCATTTGAAAAGATGTATGACGAGTTTGCTGATATCGTAAAAGATATTAAAACTTTGATGAGAAGTGATGATATTAGAAAAGATGCAGCTGCTAGAGAATTATTTGAGCTTATCAGAACTAACTTTAGAAAGCTACAAAGGTATCTAAGAACTGAAAGACCTGATCAGTATGCACTTATTAGAAATAGAGCGTCCCTTGCAGAGCTACATGAAATGTTTGTTAGTCACGCTAATCTTATTCTAGAAGAGAAAAGTATTCTAAAAGAATCACTTTGGCAAGAAATAGAAGAAGCCGAAGAAGAACCACAACCAGAAGAAGAACCAAACACTGATGCTCCAGAAGAGACAGTATTAGAAGATGCTACTGATACTATACTAGGCCGATTCCCTACTTTAAAGGCAGCTATTGTAAAACTACAGACTGAAGACTTCAAAGAGTTTGTAGATACTATAGATTGGATTTCACCAAGACCAACTTCATTTAGAATTAATCTTAAAAACGGTCAAGATTACATTTTAAAATGGACAGGTAAAACATTTGAAGCTCAAATACTAGGAAAAAGATATCTCCTATCAAATATAGCCGAATATCAACAAGCATTAGATAAATTAGCTATTCTTTACAAAGAAGCACCAATGAGTGGAGCTGGAACTGGAGAACCTGCTGATACTGACACCGGAGGCGGTGGCGGTGGAGGAGGTGACTTCCCCGGAGAAGAAGGAGGCGCCGAAGGCGGTGAAGAAGGAGATGCTGTCGACGCTCTAGGTGGAGAAGAAGGCGGTGAAGAAGGTGGAGGAGCAGATCTAGGCGGAGAAGAAATAGATTTTGAAGAACCAGGAGAAGAACCAGAAGCATAATGAACCTTATAGACAGAGTCATACTAGAATGGTCCTATAAGACCAGAAAAGGATACCCTGATATTAACAGTCAAGAGGATATAGCTTTGTTTGAATCTATGTTTGGTTTTAATCTTGTAAATGAAGCAAAACATCCATTCGAATACCTTTCCAAAGAAGCACAGGAGCTAGGTAAAGACTTAATACAGAAGTTAAATCTTAGTGATGATGAAATAATCGCTCATGCTAAGAATCGAATAATAGTGTATACCGATAGACCTAGAAGAGAAGTTTTTCAAGCACTTGCTAATCTTGGATATGAAAAACAACAAGTAAGAGGTTCAAGCGCAGGAGGATATGTTACACCGGAAGGTATAGAGATAATACATAAAAACCAGACTAGTATTGGTAATGCAGGACTAGACAATGAAGAAGCTCTTGTTAATAAAGTTAATGAAAGAATAAATGCAGAAGGTGGACCAATAAATGTTGTATTCAAAGGAAAAAACAGTGTTAATTTTGAGTATAAAAATGTAACCGGAGCAAAAGGAGTAGGAAGAGAAACAGGCGGTAACAAAAAAGCTGATGTTGTACTTAATTCTGCTTCAGGAGATATTCCTATATCTGTTAAAGAAGATAAAGCTTTTAGGTGGTCTTCCGCAATGAGAACACATAAAGACATATTTAGAGCTGTATTAGAACCCGGATTAGAAGGAACAGAGGATTTAAAATTAGTTCAAGACGAAAATAATCCTTTTCTACTGAATATGATGAATCCAAAAAATGGTAAACCATACGGAAGTATATACGTTCTTGATGCACCTGGAATGGATTATCAAACATTAGCTTTTGGTTCAGACAATTCAGTTGTTGTTAAAGCTAATTTTGCAGATGAAGATTTTTCTTTCGATAATAATACCCTAACAATACAAACCGCAGGTAATTACAATAAAGATGAACACTTCTCAGAAAATGATAAACCTATAATAAGGTTTGAGAGAAATGCTTCTAAAGCTACTCAACCTGAAGGTATTTACGGTAGAGGAATTACTATTAGAACAGTACCTGCAAAAGGTTATAATAATAGAACTGAAAGAGCAAATGTACTAGTCCTCAATTATAAGGATTTAGATATAAAATAAGTTATGAGTCAAGATATAAAAAAAATAATCGCACAAGAGTATATTAAGTGCGGAAAGGATCCGTCGTACTTTATGAAAAAGTATTGCTATATCCAACACCCTACTCGAGGAAGAATTCTATTTAACCTTTATCCATTCCAGACTAAAGTACTGCACTTATTTAGAGATAATCAATACATTATAACATTGAAGTCTAGACAGCTAGGTATCTCTACTTTAGCTGCAGCATACTCTCTTTGGTTAATGTTATTCCATAAAGATAAAAACGTACTGGCATTAGCAACTACTCAAGCAACTGCTCGTAACCTAGTTACTAAAACTATGTTTATGTACGACCAGCTACCTAAATGGTTAAAGATACCAGCAGTTGAAAAGAACAAATTATCTCTAAGACTTAAAAACGGATCTAAAATAACAGCTAAGTCATCAAATGCAGATGCTGCAAGATCAGAAGCAGTATCACTACTGTTAATTGATGAGGCAGCCTTCATCGATAATATTGAAGAAACATTTACGGCAGCACAACAAACCCTGGCTACCGGTGGTCAATGTATGGCACTGTCAACTCCTAACGGTATTGGTAACTGGTTTCACCAAACATGGGAAAAAGCAGAAACAGGAGAGAACTCATTTTTACCTGTAAGACTACCATGGACTGTTCACCCTGAAAGAAATCAGGATTGGAGAGAACAACAAGATAAAGATTTAGGACCTAGAATGGCAGGACAGGAATGTGATTGTGACTTCTTAGCTTCAGGGGATACGGTATTTGAACCAGACGATATGAAATTCTATGAAGAAACATATCAAAAGGATCCAATGGAAAGAAGAGGTGTGGACGGTAACCTATGGGTATGGGAAGGTGTAGATTATGCTAAATCTTACATGGTTGTAGCCGACGTCGCTAGAGGTGATTCAACTGACTATTCTGCATTCCATATATTCGATATAGAGACCTGTACTCAAGTAGCTGAATACAAAGGTAAACTTTCACCAAAAGATTTCGGTAACGTTTTAGTAGGAATAGCATCAGAATATAACGATGCATTGCTTGTATGTGAAAATGCAAATATAGGATGGGCTACAATAGAGCAGATACTTGAAAGAGAATATAGAAATATATACTATAGTTCAACCTCTAATATGGAATCAGTAGAGTCTTATATGAGCAAGTATGAAAGAGATAAACTAGTTCCCGGCTTTACAATGTCTATGAGAACTAGACCTTTAGTGATTGCTAAAATGATCGAATACATTAGAGAAAAGTCCGTTACCATTCAATCTAAAAGATTGATGAGTGAAATGAGGGTTTTTGTTTGGAAAAATGGAAAAGCTCAAGCACAAGATAGGTATAATGATGACCTCTTAATGGCTTGTGCAACTGCATTATACGTAAGAGATACAGCTCTAAAACTAAGACAGCAAGGAATGGACTTAGCAAGAGCACAATTATCATCATTTACTAATCTAAATGCAAGAAACCAAGCTGTTATGAGAAATGTTGGAAATCAGAGAGAAAATCCTTATCTTATACAGACACCAGGAGGAGAAGAAGATATCTCCTGGCTATTAAAGTAGACTATTTATATTTAAACTATAATATCCTATGGCGGATACTTCATTATTTGGTAGATTGAGACGACTTTTTTCTAATGACGTTGTTATTAGAAATATAGGAGGAGACCAGCTTAAAGTTGCTGACGTTAATTCTATACAAGGAACTGGTAAGTATGAAACTAACTCACTTGTAGACAGATTTAACAGACTATACGTTTATAACAATGTTAACGTTTATAATCCTAACCTTAACTACCAAACACTTAGAGTACAATTATACTCAGATTACGAAGCAATGGATACAGATCCTATTATTGCTTCAGCACTTGATATCATTTCAGACGAAACTACAATTAAAAATGATCAAGGAGAAGTTTTAGCAATTAAATCTTCTGACGAAAATATTCAAAGAGTGTTATATAACCTCTTCTATGACGTATTAAACATTGAGTTTAATTTATGGTCATGGACACGTAATATGCTAAAATACGGAGACTTTTTCCTAAAGCTAGAGATAGCAGAGAAGTTCGGAGTATATAACGTGTTACCATATACTGTCTATCATATGATTAGACATGAAGGAAACGATCCTGAAAATCCATCTAAAGTAACATTCCAATTAGAACCAGACGGTATTACAGCAGCATCAGATCCTAACTACAGAAAGAGTCCCAATCAAAGGTCTATTACTTTTGATAATTATGAGATAGCTCATTTTAGATTATTATCAGATACATCTTACTTACCTTACGGACGTTCTTATTTAGAACCTGCTAGAAAGATTTACAAGCAGGTTAACTTAATGGAGGATGCAATGTTGATTCATAGAATCATGAGAGCACCTGAGAAGAGAATGTTCTACATTAACGTAGGTTCTATTCCACCAAATGAGGTTGAGCAGTTTATGCAAAGAACTATCAATCAAATGAAAAAGACTCCTTATGTAGATCAAAATACAGGAGAATATAACCTTAAGTTCAATATGCAGAATATGATGGAAGATTTCTATCTACCTGTAAGAGGTGGTGATACATCTACTCGTATTGAAACTACTAAAGGTTTAGAATATGACGGTACAACAGACGTACAGTATCTACAAGCTAAGTTATTTGCAGCATTAAAAATTCCTAAAGCATACTTTGGGTATGAAGGAGATTTACAAGGTAAAGCTACCCTCGCCGCAGAAGATATTAGATTCGCTAGAACTGTAGAAAGAATCCAAAAAATTATGGAATCAGAGCTAACTAAGATTGCTCTGGTACATTTATACACGCAAGGTTTCACAGGAGAGTCTTTAACTAACTTTGAAATTAAACTTTCCACTGCTTCTATTATTTTCGATCAGGAAAAAGTAGCACTGTTAAAAGAAAAGGTAGATTTAGCTGCTCAAATGAGAGATTCTAAATTATTCTCATCTGATTACATTTATGAGAATATATTTGATATGTCTGAAGATAAGTACATGGAAGAAAGAGAGTTAGTTAGAGAAGATACTAAACGAATATTTAGATTAGCACAAATTGAAGGTGAAGGAAACGATCCTGCTAAATCAGGAGTTACTTACGGTACTCCACATGACCTAGCTTCTATGTACGGTAGACGTTCAGTAGCTACTCCTAAAGGCGGAGAACCAGGAGCAGTACCAGATGGATACTCAGAACTAGAACCAGAAAAGGAACAAGAATGGGGCCAGCCAGGACCAGAAGGTGGAAGACCTAGAGAAAAAGCTTCTGTCTATGGAACTAATGATAATCCAATGGGAGGACGTGATCCACTAGGGGTTCATGGTATGCATGGAGGTTTTCCTTCTGATAATGAGAACGTAATGGAAAATTCTTCTACTAAAGCTGTCTACTTTAAAAACAAAGAAGCTTTAAAGAATATAGTATTTTCTAAGGACGATGCTAAGGAACCTCAGCTCCTAAATGAAGACAACATCAAGGATTTAGGTAACTAGTGCATATTTATAATAGTAAACGTGTATAATGAAGATAAAACATTCAAAGTATAGAAATACTGGACTTATCTTTGAATTGCTTATTAAGCAAATAGCTGCTGATACCTTAAATAATAAGGATTCTGCTGCTGTTAAAATTATTAAGAAGCATTTCACAGGTAAGAGTGCTCTCGTGAGAGAGTTTAAACTGTATGAGTTTATACTAAAAAATAAAGGAATAGGACAGCAAAAAGCTGAAACTATCCTATCAACAATTACTGAAATTTCAAGAAAGATTGATCAGAAGTCTCTTAAGACACAAAAGTATGATCTTATTTCTTCTATTAAAGAAAACTATAATCTTGAGGAATTTTTTGCAATTCAAACAACTGATTATAAAGCTTTAGCCTCATTATACTGTTTACTAGAAGCTCAAAATAATGATGATATTGTAGACCCTAAGTTTTTAATTAATTTTAAGTCTACTCTATTAGAGCATCTAACAACTAAGAAACAAAACGCAGAGGACGTAAAAGATACGTTAATCGAAGAGTATTCTAAGTATGATAAAGATCTTAAATTATTAACATTTAAAATCTTATTAGAAAAATTCAACGATACATATAAAGATTTACTTCCAGAGCAAAAAAATATTTTAAAAGAATTTATTACTTCAGTTAACTCTACAACACGTTTACGCAATTTAGTTAACGAGGAACTTACTAAAATAAGTGGAATCGTTAAAAAGTTATCTAGTAAGGTTAAGGATGAAGTAGTGAAAATCAAATTAGATGAAGTAGCTAAAGCAATTACCCCTATATCAAGTAAGGATAAAGTTTCAGATACTCATTTAGTTAACCTTATGCAGTATTACGATCTAGTAAACGAGCTTAAATCTCTTTAATATGAGGAGAACTGATCTTGTCCAACTGGTTAGAGAAGTACTGCATGAATTAGATGAAGCAAATACATCTGCAGCCACTCCTGGGTATCATACACCCTTTGCGTTTGGTAAAGACAAGAGAGCAAAAAAAGCACTTAAAAAACAAGGATACAAAGAACTATAATGAGACAAGTAACCGCAAATGAAAAATATAGAGCTGTTAAAAACGGTATTTTAGCAGAATCAGAATTCGTTAGACAAATGAAGCTAGCGTTTCCTCAATTTCTGACATCTCTAAACGGATATAAAGATACAGTACAGATTCTAAAGAACTACAATATCTTATCTGAAGATCACAAAAATGATAATCATGCAAATATTTCTGATGACTCTATTAGAAGAGGTCTAGATGTAGAAATTGCTGCATTAGGACATGATCCTGTTACTTGTGAAGATGCTGAGGTACAAGCTAAAGCAAAGGCCAAAGCTATTGCAAATATTAAAAAAGATCCTTTATACTATTATAACTTACTTGCTAAAGAATCATCTAAAGTAGATAAGCACGACAAGTATACTGAAACTAAAAGAGGAAAGCTTGAAAAAGATACTTTTAACGATATGAAAAAAGCTACGTTAAAAGAAGCTAAATTAATGACTGAAGGTACAAGAGCACTTATAGGATATTTAGCAGGAGATAGGTTAACTACTACTTATAACCACTACGATGGTTATCCATCTAATTTAGGTGTAGGTTTAGAGACTCATTATAACGATGACGATAAGGCAAAAGATATTGCTATGAAAGGCTATATTACCGGTATGGATGCTGACACAGGAGAAATAACCCAAACACATAATGACGCTCCAGGTAAATTAAAACTACCAGAAGACGTAGAAGAAAGAGCAAGAGAGATTGCTGAAGAAATTGACAAGATGGGTGCTGACTACGGTTATATCTGGGTTGATGAAGCTAATATGTGGACAGTAGTTAAAAATACTGGTATCCGTTCTATGATTGACCAAATCGTTTCTAAGATTAGCGAAGGTATGCATATCGATGATGAAGAGTGGGAAGCTGAAATGGGAAGAACACCTGAAGATACTGAAAAAGCTATCGATAAAGAAATGAGTAAAAATGAAGTAGACTCTACATTAGATCCTTACGAAGATAAAAAAGCAATCATTCAACAAGTAATCGATTTACTTAAAACTGAAAAAAGAGCCGGTAATGAAGTTATAAAAGACTTTATTAAAACCCACTATGAGGATATTATTAATCTCAGAGATGATCAGGCTATCTTAGACGAATTCGAAGAGTTTATATCAGTTAACTATGAGGCACCTTCTGACTTTATGAACGAAGAAACAGATGATGTGTATGGCGATGGAGATGTAGTGGTCAATGTATCTAAATTATCTCCCGGAATGAAAGCTGTTTGGGAGATAGAAAAAGAAATATCTGAATTTGGAGATTCACAAGATGCTCAATCGTACGTTGATGATATGGCTCAAATAAACTCTGATGATGAGTTAGTCTCTTATTTAGAAAATAGAGGTATCGACACCCAGACAATAATGCATATGGTTAAAGCCTATAACGGGGCTTCAGTTAACGAAAAGAAAGGAAAAGATCATGACGGAGATGGAGACATCGATGGAGATGATTATAAGGCTGCTAAAGATAAAGCCATCAAAAAAGCGATGGGTAAAGGTAACGTTAAAGAAGCTGTAAAAAACATTATTACTAAAGTTCTCGAAGAACAGGTATTAAATGAAGCTGCTACTCAAGAACTAGCTAGAATTGCAGACGAGTATGGAGACTTTGGCGGATTAAAATCAGCTGTAATCGACTTAGAGAACATTGTTACTGATATTGAAGCTTATTACGATAAGACACGAGAAAAAATTCAAAAAATTTATAATGCTTTAGGAGATATAACTAATGAGGAAGGTTTAAAAGTAGGAGCATTTATTGCACCTTCTATTGAAGCTGCTTTTAATAAAGACCTTAGACCAGCAGTCAAAAGAGGATTCACCTCAGGTCTTGATACTCCAAAAGTAAAGACGATTTCAAAAGCAGACGTTGACAGAGGATATGTTCAACAAGAAGCACCTAAAGATACAGTTTTCAGACCTGTTAACGAAATAGACTTTGGCAAAAAGGAAATTATTAATAATGTATCATTTCCTAATGGAGTTACGTTTGAAGTAGGTCAATACTCCAATGAGTACGGTATGACAGTTACCTCAATCGAACCGGTACCGGAAGGTGAAAGAGAAGAAGATGAAGTAGTCTATGTTGCTATGCAAGACGGTGATGATGGGATAAGTGTTCCTTTCAACGCTAACGGTGAAGAAGTAGAAATTTAAAAAAAGAAATAATATGGCACAATTATTAGTAGACGTTACGCCATTCAGACCTACCATCACAGAATCCAAAACTAAACCTGGAGTCTTTGAAGTTGAAGGTGTCATGCAGAGAGCATCTGCGGAGAACCAAAACGGTAGAGTTTATAAAAAAGAGATTCTTGAAAGGGAATGTAGTAAGTACGTAAAAGAGTTTGTTAAACGTGGTAATGCGTTTGGAGAACTTGATCATCCTGAATCTCCCGTTGTCTCTCTAAAGAACGCCTCTCACGTTGTAAAAGACTTATGGTGGAAGGGAGACGACCTAATGGGTAAGGTAGAGCTACTAAATACACCTGCCGGAAACATTGTTAAAGAAATCATCAAAGCAGGACATACTATCGGTATTTCATCTAGAGGTACTGGCTCAGTCCAGCAAACAAATGAAGGTACTCTAGAGGTACAACCAGACTTTGAACTAGTATGCTGGGACTTTGTATCTAATCCTTCTACTCACGGAGCGTTTATGAACCCTATTGCACTTCAAGAAGGGAAAGTAAAAGTGTCTAAATACAATAATTTAGATTCTATTATAAACGATATCCTAAGAGCATAATGCAACTATCAAATCTTATTTTAGAGAACGACGAAAGAATTCTTGGTCAAGAGCTTAAAGCAGCTTTAGACAAAGAAATGGAAGATGGTAAGTTAGATGAATCACTTACGGCAGTAGGTATTCTATCATGGGCTTTAGCATCTAATACTGTAATCGATATCCTAGGTAAGTATGCAGCAAAAGTACTAAGAAAAAATAATTTTAACAAAGCTGCAGATAAAGCTCAAGCAGTACACGATTGGGCTCATAATAACGAAAAAGCAATGGTTAATGTTATTGCTCAAGTTATTTCTCCATTTATAAAAGACCAGAATAAAAGAACTAACATCGCAAAAGGTTTATTTATAGCTCTATTAGCTGCTTTAGGATTAAAAGCAGGTATAGGGGCATTGAACGCTATTAGAGGTGCAAATGTAAGTTCTGCAGCTCTATCCTTAACCAAAGGAGCACTTAAAGGAAGAGATATAGCTAACGTAGGAAAAGAAATTTTAGC
>Ga0222719_10005746_pt1 | contig 10651 bp, 9 predicted proteins | sample C33_34DmetaG_FD_165039 | JGI IMG/M metagenome (GOLD analysis project Ga0222719, IMG submission 165039) | Estuarine water microbial communities from San Francisco Bay, California, United States - C33_34D | ecosystem: Environmental > Aquatic > Marine > Unclassified | place: USA: California...
TAGAAATGTTACTGTTTTTATGCATGCTTGTCAAGATAATAGTAATAAAGAATCTCATGATGTTCGTGCCTATCGTTTGGCATCAAAAAAACATATTCAATCCAAAATAGTAGATCAAACAATAAGAGATAATTCTATTGATTGTCATTTCATGAAAAATTTGAATTATTTTCCAAAATCTCTTTTTGAACTTGGGAAAATGAAGATCAATACGTCGCAAAACATTACAATTGATATAGAATATGGTGATGATATAGAATATCAACCAAAATGCAATGTAAATATCAATTTGAATAAAAATGGATTTAGAAAAGAAACTTACCAAAATTTTATCAAACCTCTTCAAAATCGTCTAAAACTTTTCTTGTTGAACAAGATCAAAAACAACAAATGGTATGTTACGCAATCAGAAATAATGGATATTTTGAAAATAGATGAAGAAATTGTATATGAAGTTATTAACAAATCAGTGTACCCATACAATCTAATAGACAACTATTTGATTATTCCTCATGAAAATGGAATACATATTGTTGAAATTAAAAATACAACATCAAAACGATTCTTAATTACGGATACAGAACAAAAAGAAAACGTAGTCAATTCCAAAAAATGTAAGATGCCTGTATTAAAAAATAAAAGCATAGAAGAAGCAACAATTTTGATATATTTGAATCTTAATTCTATATGTTTTGAAGAACTTGTAACAAGATTATTGAAAACCAATACATTAACACAACAAGATGAATTTATAGCACAATGCTTACATCTACAAGGTGTGCTTATTTCAAAATCAGAACTTCCTTACATAAACAATGACAATAACTATATAGGGTATGTTGATATTTTTGATTCCAAATTCAAAGCAAAAGTATTGTCGAACAACAAATTTCGATCATTGATAGACAAAGAAGAAAAAGATTTATTAAATATCAGAACTCGATTTCAGAGTTTATCAAAAGATAAAACAACATGGGGAATGATTACACATATTGAAAAAAAGAAAGAAAATAACATGAAAACAAATGCACTTAAGATAATACGCAATGGAAATACTAAAGGGATAAGTACTGGAAGAGTTTGTAAAACATTGGATAAAAAAGAACAAGAAGAAATTTTGAAAGAATTTGGAAATAATAATACATATGACAATAAAGTCGAGAATTGTTTCCATATTGCATTGGAATTGATGAAAAATAATAAGTTAATAATGTTACCAGAATATAAACCAAGACAATAATTATAGTGTAATATATTTATCCTTGTTATCTTCCAATGGATAGAACGAAACCTCTTTTTTTAGATATATAAATACCTTGTTGAAGATAAATGATATGAATGTAACAAATGATTTGTTCCATTTATCTTCAACCAATCCTTTCATAACTTCTGATGTTTTTTTAACACCGAACATCTTTTGAAATTCTTTTTTTGAAATGAAATCAATAAGTGATTTTTTAATATAATCGTAATTTATATCCGAATTATGACATAATTCTGTTATTACTTTTGAAGGCAGAACCTTCTCTTTTTTGGATTTTTTGATTTCTTTTTCTTCTTTTGCAAGTTCTTTATTTTGATTATCTTGTCTTTCATCTTCATAAGATTTGTTCGGTTTATTGTTTTTCTTATTTTCATCTTCACAAGATTTATTTATATTCAAACAAATATTGGTTTTTTGATTTTCATTTCCTTGTGTATACTTACTATAGATGTTTTTAGTATCATCTTGTAGTTTCCAAATTACACATTCAGAAGTTTTCAGTGGTAATAGTTCAAACAATGATTCCATAGATATTCAAAAAATATTATTTATATCATTTTTTTAAATATATTCTTCGTGTGTTAATATATTATTTATCTTATTGTCAAAACTACAACATCTTTTTTGATATTTCTTTTTTAACAGATAAAATTTCATACTTGATGATACTCTGTTTTGCTTTAAAACTGGTTGTGGTACTATTGTGTCTGACAAATCATCTGTTTTTGATTCATCTGTTCTCTCCTTATTCATAGAATCTGTCATTATTGTTTTCATTTCCTCGTATTTGTTTATTTCAGTCTGAGAAGTTAAACAAAAAGATACATAATTATATATTTGTTTTAAAATACTGTAATCAATCCAATTTAAGTTGATAAATACACCATTATTATTTTGTGTATAATTGCCATTATTTTTATGTATAATTTTAAAAATCTCATCTATTTCTGTTTGGCATAATTTACTTATGTTATTTTGTATATATTTGCATAATTCTGTGGTATCTTCGCCCATTATTATATTATATTAAATATTATTTATATGTTTATTCGTCAAAATCTTCATATTCGTCCTCGTTTTCAATGTCGTCGTCTGGTATATCATCGTCTATAGAAATATCTTCATCATCGTCTTCTTCTTCATCGTCTTCCTCTTCTTCTTCATCATCTATCATTGTTTCCGATTTCACATCATCATCTAAATCATTGAAATCAGGTATTGTTAGTGCGTCATTATCCTCTGTAAACTTTTCCTCGTCATTATCATCATCTTGTGTTTCATAAACATTGTTGATAAACTCATCTTTGTCTTTTAATACCTTTCCAATTATAGAAATAAATTTGTCATAAAGAAGAAATTTTTTTCCACAAACCTCGATTTTAATTTCATCACCTATATTGATAGTTTCGATATCAATTTCTGATTGAATACCTGCTGAAAGTTTTGGAACAATTATTTGTAATATTGGAATATTGTTATAAAAACCTTCTGCCAACAATCCTAGTGCATTTTTCGCTTTAACCCGGCATTTTACAATAGATCCTTGGGCGGGATTACAAATTTCACCAATACATTGTAGATCATATGTAATATTTCCATTAAAATGTGAAACAACCAATTTTCCAATTGATCTTCTTATTATCTTAATACTGCCTTGTTTAATATATCCGTGTTTTGAACACATATTTTCCAAACTTTGTTTCGTTTTTTCATTAATAACTTCGTCAATATTGGTACCAATTTCATTTGGTTTTAAATGAACAGTTGTGTTGAACTTGATTGGAACAAATAGTTCAGACATAACTATATATATTAATACCTGATGTTACTAATATTAAGTCATTTTTTTATATATGTCTTTAATATAAAAAATGATTAAGTTAAATATTTATATATTATAGATATACAATCATGGAACTAGAAAAAGATTCACTTGTTTTCAATACAGTTCAAAAATATTTGGATGAAACAAGTTTAAGTAACAAAGATATAAAAATATCTTTTCAAAGGAAAGATAATGATTTTACAGAATCGGAGTTCAAAAATTTCACATCAGCATTGAAATCACTAGGATACAATGAAGATATTGGTGTTGAAACAATGAAAATTAAGGCAGAAAATATTTTCACGAAAATCGAAGAAGTACCAAATATTGTAAGTTATTTTCATACAGATTCTCAAAACAAAGATTCAATATTTCAGATAGAAAAAACCCTTCTGTCTGACCATATTGAAAACATATTTGATATTGATTTGAATATTTCAATAGTTGATCACTCTCAAGTAGATATGCCTGAATATTGGAATGATACACCGAAACAATTCTCTTTATCACAAGATATAACATATACAAACGATAATATTCGGTATATTGCTCATTTGATAAAATCTTCGAGTGAAGAATATATATCGATGAAAGAATCTAATATTACAAAATCGAAACAGGGTTATGGTTTTAGTGTAGTTATTACAAATACAAAATCACAATCTATAGAAAATGTGATTCAAACTATCATTAGAACACTTCAAGTTATTTCAATGTCATCTATGTTACTTACAAAGAAACAACAACAAACAGTTCTGCAACAATACAACAACTTAATCAAAGATGATGTTCAAGTCAGTAAATACAATGGAAACACAATACCTCTTCTAGCACCCAAACCTTTTACATTAGAACTGGTCAATCTTGTTGATCCAAAAACATACGGGGCAGTGAGTATTTTGGATGGATATACGGTTACAGAAAAAGCGGATGGTGAAAGAGTATTAATGTATGTGAATGGTGTTGGAAATGTTTATTTAATATACAATACATACATTGTTGAAGATACTGGAATGAAAGTTTCTAAGGAAGGATATAATTCATTAATTGACGGCGAATTCATTCAATGTAAAAAAAGAAAGGACAATGCAACAAAATCATTATATGCAGCATTCGATATTTATTATATCAATGGAACAAAAATAACTGACCTTCCTCTGATAGGAGAAAATTCTAGAATCAATAACTTACAAAAGTTTGAAAAATTTATTAACGCTAGTTCAGAACTAGAATTTGTTAATAAAAAACATTTGTATTCCAAAGATATACTTTCTGACGCAAATAATATTTTATCCAATAATTCTTATCCTTACGAAGTTGATGGGTTAATATTCACTCCCGCAAAACTTGCATTGTATTCGTATTATACAAATAAAGCAGTACAGTTGACAGATAATGTGAAATGGGATAGAGTTTTCAAATGGAAACCAAGTGATCAAAATACCATAGATTTTCTCATTAAAGAAAGAAAAGTAGTTAAAAAGAATGGCAAAAAATTTACAGAATTCGGATTGTATGTTGGATATAATGCTTCACAGTGGGAAGATATTGACGTAGTTACAGGTTTGAAGATAAGATATGAAAAATTCAAACAACATAAAGATAGAAACTCGTATGTGCCTGTATTGTTCAAACCTTCAATATATGATGCCCCTGGAGTAGAATACGCACACATAAAACAAAACATATCAGGAGAATTAAGAGCAGAAAATAATGATAAAATAGAATCAGATACTATCGTTGAATTTAAATATATAAACGATCATAATATTCCAATTAGTCAGAGATGGATTCCTTTGCGTATACGAGAAGACAAAACAAGACTTTACAAAAAAAATATTTTAAGCAAAACTCTGAATGAGATGAGCGTAGCATTGAATGTTTGGAGATCTATTCATAATCCTGTCACACAAGGCATGATAACAGGAAATGAAACTCTTGAAAATAGTCTATTGGCGGTCGATAAGGTTTTAGAATCTGATGATGTGTATTATTCAAGAAATATTAACAGACAATATTTACTTTCTGTTAATATGATGGATTTCCATAATCTTGGTGTCAAAGAGTTGCTGTACAACTATCCAAATAATAAAAAGAAAAAATTGCTCGAATTATGTTGTGGCGAGGCAGGAGATTTGAGAAGATGGTTAGAAAATGGATACAAGTTTGTTTTAGGTGTTGATTTAGTTTCCAAAAATATCAAAAATCCAAAGAGTGGTTGCTATAGTCGTATGTTCAAATCTCGTAGAGATCACATAAACAAATTCCAAAATGTACAACCGCCTGTATATTATCCGGATTTCATATTTGCAGTAGGTGATTGTGCTTATTCGTTAAAAACAGGAAAAGCAGCCAATAACGAAAATGTGATAGATATTGAAAGTGAGGAAATTTTGAAAAAGGTCATGAATAATAAAAGACATGCATCTGATAAACTTTATATAAGACGTATTGAAGAAAAAGGTGCAAATGGTTTTGATGTAGTATCTTGTATGTTTAGTATTCATTATTTCTTCAAATCTGAAGAAAAACTCGATGGGTTTCTAGAAAATGTTTCTGAAAACTTGAATGACCACGGACGATTTATTTGTACATTTATGGATGGAAATACTATAGAAAATGCAATTGAAAAAAATGGTGATATTATTGAAGGAAGAAAACTGTATTCTGACTACAATGATGGTTTACCTGTTTGGGCAATAGTGAGAAAATATAATAAAAACCAAAGTGATCATTATGGAAAACAAATAAATGTGTTTATTGAAAATACTCAAAAACTTATTCCGGAATATTTGGTTTCATTTGAAACACTTGTCAAAAAAGCAAAAGAACATGGTCTTGAAATACTAGATACTGAAATGTTTTCAACAACGTTTCAAAAACTCAAGATGAAAAATGAAGATAATAGTGTAATGCTTGCAAATGCAATAAGTGAAATGGACAAAGACGATGTGTTGAAGGAATTTAGTTTCTTCAATAGATGGGCAGTTTTTCAAAAGATTAAATCTTAAAAAATTATGAAATCTTATTATTTTTGACAAGTTCTTTTATTTTGCTAAGAACTTCGTTATATTTTTTTGCATCAGATTTATTATATATTATGATTAACTTGTCTGTTATATGATCAAAAACTTCCTTATTTTCTATACAATTTGAAAGTTCAACTTCATTATCCTCACAGTGAAGTAAAAGAACTTCTGTATTATCATGAACAAGTTTTGATGATATTACTCCTAAGTCTTTCTCTTTCCAAATATTGTCTTCTAGTACCTTGCATTTATTTTCATTTGTAAAAGTTATATTATTGTTTTCTGGGAAATTTTTGTCAAAGTGTTTTTTTTCAATATACAGAGGAATTGTATTTGCACCACTAATCAACATTTTATGTATATCTCTGTCAGATATGTGATCGATTCTTTCTCTTCCAAAGTTATTGATAATTATATTATTATTTATTTGATTATTGATATTATTTATAGTTTGATTTTCAATATTTGTAATATTTTGAATGTTTGGTGTTCGAGCATGTATTATACTTCTTGCTTTGCATTTATCGGCTTTGATATGTCTCGATTTATGTTTTCTATTTGTAAAAGAAATCATACATCTAGGACAAGTAAGACTATCAACTTTATTACAAACTTTTTCATGATTATTTAAATGCCTTGCAGTTTTATAAATCTTATTACATTTTGAACAAGACAAAATACACAAGGGGACATTTTGTACATTTGGGGGGACATTTTGTACATTTGGGGAGACATTTTGTACATTTGGGGAGACATTTTGTACATTTTCTAAAATTGATGTTTTAACACATATTTTATCTTTATGTTTAGCATTCTGGTGTCTTATAAGATTACATTTTACGTCAGTTTTATAATCACAAAATTGGCATTTAGTGAAAGGAAATGGCATTCTTATCACTACACTATATATACAGTAAGATTTTTCTTTATCTTTTTATATCTTTTCTACACCATTTTTTGACTTATTTATCACCTCTCCCCCCATAGTGTTTCTAAGATTGTTGAAAAATCAAAAAGTTTTCTATTTTTATCATATTTCTTCTAGTTCACAGTTTTTAATAAGATCTTTTATTTTTGTTATGATAGTATTATACTTAATGTTGTCAGTTTTATTATAAAGAATAAAGAGTTTATTTTTGATATTTTCATATTTGTCAATGTCTTCAATCGTATTCAACACTTTTTTATCTTTGTCATCACAATATAAAAGAAGGACTTCTGTATTATCTTGAACTAACGTAGAAGACAATAATCCCAAATCCTTATCTTTCCAACTGTTATCTTCAAATACTTTACATTTATTTTCCATAGTGTATTTTATATTTCTGTTTTCAGGAAAACTCTTATCAAAATGTTTCTTTTTTATATACAAAGGTAATGTATTTATTCCACTTGATAATATTTTAACTATCTCGTCGTGGGAAATATGATCTATTCGTTCTGATCCAAAGTTGTTGATAATAATCTGATTGTTGTTTGTTACACAGTTGTTATTTTGAATATTATTATGAATATTATTCGTTATGTTTTGAATGTTTGGTGTTCGAGCATGAATTATGCTTCTTGCCTTGCATTTATTGGCTTTTATGTGTCTTGATTTATGATGTCTATTTGAAAAAGAAATCATACATCTTGGACAAGTAAGACTGTCAACCTTATTACATTTTTTTTCATGATTATCCAAATGCCTTGTAGTTTTATAAATTTTATTACATTTTGAACAAGATAAAACACATGGGGTAACATTTTGTATATTTGGGGTAACATTTTGTAAGTTTGGGGTAACATTTTGTATATTTGGGGTAACATTTTGTACAATATTTGAAAGTTCATTATTTTCATTTATTTGTGAATGTTTTCTACCAATATGCTTTTGCAAATTGTATTTTCTATCTGAAAAATATGTACAATATTTGCAAGTAAAAAACACCATTGACTATTTTTTACTACTTTCTTTATAATATGCTTATAAAATAAAAACTTTAAATACTATAGATTCGCACCATTTTTACTACTTTTTGACCCCCTCTCTCCCCCCTATAGTGTCTAGGATCTTTGAAAAACCAAAAAGTTTTTGAATAGTTTTTATTCGTTGTAATTAACATGATAGAAATCCTCTTCTGAGAATGAATAATTTTCTACAATCTCATAGCATTCTTCTGTTATAATTTCCAAAGTTGAACTATCTTCTTCTTTTATTTTTGGTGTTTCTTCAATAATAATATATTTTGGACGAATTTTATGAAGTGAATTATTATCATACTTTCTCCTCATAATCTTATTTTGCAAATTGTAAATTTTATCATGATACAATAATGAATATATTTCTTTTAACTTAATAAACATGTCGATTATTACAATAATTTGTTTATTCATTTTTTAATTAAATTGATATGGAAAATATAATTTTGCCATTGAAAAAAGAAAAAATATTTTTTATTTTGTTTTCTGGTGTTTATACATACTCAATTTATATTTAAAGTACATTGTTAAGAACAGTAATACATACGCTTGCCCTTTCAGAAATATTGTATCCTCCGTTTGTTGCTAGAAGATTTACGAGTAGTTTGATATTTTTGATGTTATTGTTTTTACAAATGTATTGATACACATCCTTTGGTCTCAGAAAATGCTGATATTGATCAGATTGTTGTTTCAATCTCAATTGAGCAAGATGAAATCGAATCACTGGAGGAAATTGAGAATCGAGTTCTTTGTTCATCTTAAACCTGTTTGTTTTAGGATTGTATGTTGTGGTCGCTACATATAGATTATACAATACATCTTTTAGTGTAGAAATCATTGTGTGTACCAAATACGTAGGGTCCATTGTTCTTCCTTGTTCGTCAATTGGTAGAACAATATCTGTTGCATATATATTGATATAATCCTTGATAGTAAAGTCTTTTCTATTTTTCATATATACGGACAGAATATTGTGCCAAATATTTGGTTTGCATGGATCAGTTTCTTCTTTGAAGGTAATGCTATCTGGTGATATTTTGAAGAGTTTCTTACCAGTGTCTGGATATTTTGCAACAATAAATCCATATGAGAATTCAGACGACACCATATCATTATAAGCATCGTTAATATTCGCGTAATTCATAGGATAAACAATACCGATCGAAGACAAAGGTTGATTATGAATATTGATATCTTCCAGTGTCACTCTGTCTTTCGAATTGATATGACAAAGTGTCATGTAACCTTCACCTAGAAGGTTTGAATAGTCGATGATATGTTTGTTTTCATGATGCACGAGTACGAATTCATATGCACATTGTTTGTCGAGATGTGATGTAAAGATTGTTCTCAATTTATTTTCAATGTCTTTTTTATCATGAGAATGAATTTCTTCATCTATAAAGTTATTTGCAAATAGTCTCATAAGTACTTCATTCAGCATTTCTCCATGTGTTTTTGTTGGATGGTAGAAACTCGAATGATTAACATCTGGACAACTTGTTGTTCCAAAGTGCCATGTGTCGTCGTAGTTGTAAACTGTAATCATTGTACCATCGAATGCTTGTTGATATTTATCAGTTTCATGAATATTTTTTGCATAATCTTGAATACTTACCCTGGTAGGGATATTGTTTGCATATGAAACAACAACCTTTTCCTTTGAATCTGTGTTCATGTCAAGAACAATACTTCTGCAATCATCGAAAATTTGTTTGAAACCGACCACATCATCTTGGTTGTAATTGTATGAGTTATGAAGAAGCACGAGAGAGTTATTATTGTAAAATTTTTTGACTTGCATAGCAGGCCACATATGGTATTTTTTAAGGATATTTTGAAGAATAGTGGCATAGTGTGTAGAAATTGAATCTTGTGAACTCAAACGAACCTCGTTGACAATGTCATACAAATTCTGGGGATAGTTGAATGTATTCATTTTAAATAAATGAACAATCGTTATGTGTTATGATACATTTAAATTTTATATCATTTTTTCCGTTTTCTTATATAAAACACGATCAAATTTTTAATATATAAAGAATAAAATTGAAATAGATTAAATATGGACAAAAAGAGAAAAATAGATGACATTACTAAGGGTAACAGTAAATCATTTATTGCAGATGGCATGACAACAAATGAAATTAGAAAAAACATCACGTATATTAGAGAATTCATTTTGAAAGGCGGATCAGTGTCTCATAATGATAGAATAGAACAGTTAAAAATATCTCACGCATCTTTTTGTGAAAGATATCCTGTTCTTTTTGATATGTGTACTAGAAAAGATTTTGATATGAATCAGTTAAACTATTTTCTCGAGAAAAGAGAGCAGATTGTAAATGACGAAGTATCGTCAGAAGAACTTTCAAAGCAAATAGGAAAAGAAATGTTTGACAAATATGTAGATATTTCCAAATTAAAAGAAAAAAAACCTTAAGTAAAAATAAAGAGAATATATGAAATTTTCTAATCTTGATTATAGTTATATTCTTCCTGAAGAAAACGTTGGTATACCACCTCCTATGAGATATGCTGGTTTGTATTCAAGTGATCTTCCATATA
>Ga0222719_10005749_pt1 | contig 10647 bp, 10 predicted proteins | sample C33_34DmetaG_FD_165039 | JGI IMG/M metagenome (GOLD analysis project Ga0222719, IMG submission 165039) | Estuarine water microbial communities from San Francisco Bay, California, United States - C33_34D | ecosystem: Environmental > Aquatic > Marine > Unclassified | place: USA: California...
TGCAACTCCCCCTCTAGTCCTAGCTTTGACTACATACTGATTTTAACTACATACCGATCTAGTTGTTGTACCCTTTTTCACCATGCTCTACTAAGTCTATTCCAGTTTCCTCTTCTTCTTCTGATATTCTTAAACCTAAAAGATTATCAACTAATTTTAAAATTATGTAAGTGAAGAACCCACACCATATAATAGTAAATACAACACCAATAATTTGTATAAATACTTGCGTGCTTATTGAATTTTCGAGGCCCATTCCTCCAAAGCTAGCTGATGCAAAGACTCCAGTTAATATTGTACCAAGAATTCCACCTACTCCATGAACTGGAAATACATCAAGAGAGTCGTCTATTTTGAGGACTTTTTTAATATACTGTGTGGCTTCATAGCAAATTAATCCTGCTGATACACCAATAAATAACGCTCCCATTGGTCCAACAAAACCAGATGCTGGAGTAATTGTTCCAAGACCAGCCACCATACCTGTAACTATACCTAGTACGCTTGGTTTACCTTGCTTCATCCATTCTCTCCCCATCCATGATAGAGAACCTGCTGCTGCACCAATATGAGTTACAAGCATAGCCATGCCAGCAGATTGATCAGCTGCTAGAGCTGAACCTGCATTGAATCCAAACCATCCAACCCATAACATAGATGCGCCGGCAACAGTCATGGTTAGATTGTGTGGTGGCATAGGAGTAGACGGAAAACCTTTTCTTTCTCTGAGCATTACTGCAGCAACTAATGCTGCAATACCAGCATTAACATGAACAACAGTTCCACCAGCAAAGTCCATAACCCCAAGATTTCCTAGCCATCCACCGCCCCATACCATGTGGCATATTGGAGCATAAACAAATATCATCCAGAGAGTGCTAAATAGAAGCATAGATGAAAACTTCATCCTCTCTGCAAAACCGCCAACGATTAATGCTGGGGTTATGATTGCAAAAGTTAATTGGAACATTGCGAAGACTGATTCTGGAATATCTCCGCTCAAACTCTCATTTGTTATACCTGACATGAATATTTGATCAAAGCTTCCAATGATTGAGTTTAGAGAGCCGCCGTCGCCAAATGCTAATCCATACAAAACAACAACCCACATTATTGATACTAGACATGTTAATGCAAAGCACTGCATTAAAACGGATAATACATTTTTATTTCTAACCAATCCCCCATAAAAAAACGCTAAACCTGGTATCGTCATAAAGAGAACCAAAGCTGTGGACGTCAAAATCCAAGCTGTGTTAGCACCAGAAAGTTCAGAATTTTCCGCATAACCAATATTAGGTAGTAAGCTAATACCAATTAGCGTAAATAATGTAAGTATTCTATTTGTAATTATATTCATTTTAAAATCTCCCGTTGTCCAAATACATGCACAAAGTGTGCCAAATTGGAGCATTTACTAAAAAAATATAAAGCCTTTGAATTATTAATAAAAAAATGAAATCATGGATACATTAAATTTTTTTAGTATATTTTATAAAACTGTTGCACTTATATAAAACAAATATGCACTATTATGGATCAGGTAAATAATTCGTTCGATGTAATTATTATAGGCGCAGGACCGTCAGGGTGCTCATGTGCCCATCAATTACTAGATGCTGGTAAAAAAGTTCTAGTTATGGATAAATCTAAATTTCCTAGGCATAAACCATGCGCAGGAGGAATTACGATGAAGACACTAAGACATTTACCCATAAATATAGATCACTTAGTAGAACATACAGCTAAAGAGATGAAATTTAGTTTTGGTGGCAGTAAAGAGATAAACTTATCTCATGATAATGGTTCTTGTGTGATGGTAATTCGAGATAAATTTGATTCATATTTTTTTGAACAAACAATTAAGAAAGGAGCAGTATTTGAAAAAATAGACAAAATTAAACAAATAACTAATACACAAAAAAAAGTAATCATAGAAGTTGATGGAAAGATTTATGAGGCTGATTTTTTAATAGGAGCTGATGGTGCTAATAGCACTGTAAGGAAACTTACTTCAGATCTAAAATATAAAACTCCAGTATATGCATATGAGGGAATTGTTGAGAAAAGTGATTTAGAATATGTGACAGAATTTATCTTTAATGAATCAGGATATGCCTGGATCTTCCCTAAAGATAAACATTATAACGTTGGCATAGGTAATCTTATACCCAACAAGAATTCAAAAAAACCATCAAAGAAAGATTTGTTTAGTTTTGTTTCTGAATATTTTCATACAGATAAGATTACAAATATAACAGCATTCCCAATAGGTACTGAGGGTGATAGCTATAAGGCAAACGATAATATTTTTCTAGTTGGAGATGCAGCGGGTTTTGCAGAATCTCTTTTAGGAGAGGGGATCTATAATGCTATTGTCTCTGGTAAATATGCAGCCAGAGCAATAATTGATAGTAAACTCAGCTCACATAGCGCTAATCAGCTTTACAACAATTTTTTAGATTCATTTACCAAGGAGTTGAAATTATATCGTAAGGGTTCAAAAATATTATATGGATATCCAAGAATTAGTTACTGGATGATGAAATTAGGGCTAGGTAAAAAATTCATGAACGGCTACTCTACAGGAAAAACATTAACTGAAATAATGGGCAAGTCTAACGTATATCTTAACTAGTTCTCTGTTGGCAGAATTCTGCGAGTCTGATAAGGCTATCTTTATACTGACTAGAATTCAGATCATCTAAAGATGAGATTGCTAATCTAGTTTCTTTATTTATTTTTTCTTGAATATATTTATCAGATTTATATTTTCTTAGTATTTTAATGAAAGTCTGGCCATCTATATTTTCAGCATTAACATATGATTCGCGCAGAAAATTCTCATCACTTTTACTGGCATTTCTAAGCGAATGTATGACAGGCATGGTGGCTTTTCCCTCATAAAGATCCTCGATTGCATTTTTGCCAGTTTTTTCAGAATCACCAAAATAGTCAAGATAATCATTTCTTAACTGATAAGCCTTACCAAAATGTAGGCCGAAAGATGCAAGGTTCTCAGAATACTTACCATCGCTCAATATTGAGCCTATTTTTGCGGAGGCTTCAAATAATATTGCAGTTTTTCTATATATAATATCAAGATACATTTCCTCATCTAGATCAATATTACCTATATTCATAAGCTGTAAAACTTCTCCTTGAGCAATGATATTCGTAGTTTTTGCCAAAGTTTCATAGACAAGTGATTTGTTTATTTCCACAATTATCTCAAAAGCTCTCGAGTATAAAAAATCACCAACTAGCACTGCTCCTTTATTTCCCCAAATTATATTCGCTGTATCTTTGCTATGTCTAATTTTTGACATGTCAACCACATCATCATGCAATAGTGTTGCTGAATGAATAAATTCAACCACGACTGACGCATCTATGACTTTTTCTTGGACTTTTGGGTCTGATGCATATGAAGAAAGCATCAAAACTACAGGTCTTAATCGTTTGCCTCCACTAGAAATTATATGGTCACTGAGTGTATTTATCATCTCTACTTTAGTTTGTGACCTAGCTTTTAACTGGCTGTCTAGAGCCTCTAATTCACTTGATAAGAGCTTATTTATTGATACAATTGTCATTCTCATATATTACAGATAGATAGCTAAAAGTACTAGTTCTACAAGAAAATACAAAATATATGAATTATAGTGATAAAAGTATTTATTAAATGCAAAATACACGTTAGAATCATTGGTTTTAAAGGTAAAGAGATGTACGCAATAATCAAAAATGGCTGTCAACAGTATAAGGTAACTGAAGGAGATTCTATCAAAGTAGATCTAATATCTTCTCCTGAAGGAACAGCTGTATCTTTTGATGATGTCTTAATGGCTTTTGATGATAAAAATTTAATGATTTCAGGGTCAAATATCAAGGTAACTGGTACTATACAAAAACATGGTAGATATAAAAAAATTCGTGTAGTAAAATTTAAACGTAGAAAACACTATATGAGATCACATGGTCATAGACAAGACTTTACAGAAGTCAAAATAGAAAAAATTAAATAAGGTAAAAAAATGGCTCATAAAAAAGCAGGCGGTAGCACCAAAAATGGAAGAGATTCGGAGTCCAAGAGACTTGGAGTCAAAAAATATGGTAGCGAGTTTGTTAAGGCTGGCAATATCATTATTCGCCAAAGAGGTACGCCGGTAAAAGCAGGGACTAACGTAGGCTGCGGTAAAGACCATACCTTATTCGCTAAAACAGAAGGATACGTTACTTTTCAAAAAAAAGGTCTAGGCAAACATAAGTTTGTTAGCGTCTTACCGACAAAAAATATCTAAAATCCTCAGTCAAATAATATGAAATTTATAGATGAAACCATAATATTGGTTAAAGCTGGTAATGGCGGTAATGGTTGTCTAAGCTTTAGAAGAGAAAAGTATATACCCTTTGGTGGTCCTGATGGTGGTGATGGAGGTCAAGGTGGCTCTGTTATTATCAAGGCTAAAGATGGACTTAATACTCTTGCCGACTTTAGAAATAGAAGTAAATTTATCGCTCCTAACGGTAAAACCGGTGGAGGTAAAAATAAAAAAGGTCGATCTGGTGATGATCTAGTTATACAACTACCAGCTGGTAGTGTAATTTATGATCTAGATACAGAAGAATTGATCTGCGATCTAGAAAAAGATGGCCAATCAATAGTTATTGCCTCAGGTGGAGAATTTGGGCTTGGTAATGCAAGATTCAAAACCTCAACAAATCGAGCGCCAAGGAAAACTACTGATGGAAAAGTCGGCGAAGAAAGGCAACTCAAAATTGTGCTAAAAGTTCTTGCTGATGTTGGCCTAATAGGTTTACCAAATGTTGGAAAGAGCTCGATACTTGCTGCTGTTAGCATGGCAAAGCCAAAAATAGCAAACTATGCATTCACTACAATCCATCCAAATCTTGGAGTTGTACTTATAAGTGATTATGAAAAATTTGTTGTAGCAGATTTACCTGGTTTAATTGTAGGTGCGTCAACAGGAGCTGGCTTGGGGATTCAGTTTCTTAAGCATATATCTCGCACTAGGTTGCTGCTTCATGTTATTGATGTATCAAAAAATAAACTAGATCAAATAATGAAAGATGTTGACATGATAGCAAAAGAATTAAAAGATTATGATCAGGATCTAAGTAAAAAAGATAAATGGTATGTTTTCAATAAAATAGATGCTCTTAGTCAACAGGAACTTGGGGAATTAAAGAATTATACAGAGGGTATAATTCAATCAAATAAATACTATACTTCTGCTATTGAAGGGAAAGGATTGGATGATTTATGTGAAGATATAATTGAATATTTAAGAGATGAGATGAGTGATGAAAAAATATAATAAAGTTGTGCTAAAGATTGGCAGCGCTCTTATTAATGAGGGTAATTCTGCATCCTCACAAATTATAGAAAATTTAACGAGACAAGTATCTGGCCTTAGTAATAGTACGCAATTTATTATTGTTTCATCTGGTGCAATTAGCCAAGGCATGAATATACTCAATATCAATAATAAACCAAAAGATCTTGAGTCACTCCAAGCGCTAGCTGCAATTGGACAACAGCAGCTAATGGGTTTGTATGAAAAATATTTTAATAATTTTAATAGATTAATTGCACAAGTTCTTCTTACTCATGATGATATGAATGATAATGGGAGATATATGAATGCAAAAGCAACAATTGAAAAACTTCTTCTTTTAAATGTGATTCCTATAATTAATGAAAACGATGTTGTAGCTACAGAAGAGATAAGGTTTGGAGATAATGATAAACTTGCCGCTATGGTTGCAAATCTCATTGAGGCTGATCTCATGATAATTCTGACTAATCAATTAGGTTTTTATAATAAGAATCCAGATAAACATAGTGATGCAGAATTGATTGAAAACTGTAGTATAAAAGATATAAATATTGATGAATATAATTCTTATGAAAAAAGTGACTTAGGAACTGGCGGTTTTAAAACTAAATTACAAGCAGTCAAAATGATTTCTGAAAACGGTATTGATGCATATATTGCTTCAGGTTTAGAAAGCGATGTATTGGAGAGAATATTCTCTAATAACAACGTTGGTACTTATTTTAAGTCAGAAAAATAGATCTAAGATAATTTTTGTATATGCTTATTTAGACGCGACTTGTGTCTAGCTGCTTTGTTTTTATGGATTAAACCTTTGATAACTAATTTATCCATTATAGACATAGCTTCTTTAAAATTAGCATTGGATTGATCTTTATTTTTTTCAGCCAAAGATTTCAGAACCTTCTTGATGCTAGATCTAAAATTAGATTTCTGAGCAGAATTTCTAGTTCTAGCCTTAACTGCTTGTCTAACTCTTTTTCTTGCTTGCGGTGTATTTGCCAATGTAATCTTCTCCAATTAAAGGTAAAATAAAACAAGATTATCTCAGTGAAGGGGATTACTGTCAACATTTAGATACGAATGATCGACCAAAACAAGGCAAATACTAGGAATTCTGTAGTTAAATCATCTTTTATAGTAGGTGGGATGACATTTATATCCAGAGTTTCTGGGTTTATAAGGGATATTATTTTCGCAAATGTATTCGGGGCATCCTCTAATACAGATGCCTTTTTCGTTGCATTTAAGATTCCAAATTTTTTTAGAAGATTATTTGCTGAAGGAGCATTTATCCAATCTTTTGTTCCTATCTTAAATGAATACAAAACGATAAAACCACTAGAGGTGAAAAAATTAATTAGCTATATCCAAGGTAATCTTGGATTAGTGTTATTCTTTATAACTTTATTGGGTATAATTTTTTCAGAGAATATTATTAATATTTTTGCACCTGGATTTAATGAAAACGACATACGGTACTCACTTGCTTCTGATATGCTGAAAATTACATTCCCCTATTTATTCTTTATTTCATTAACTGCAATGTATGCGGGAATCTTTAATACATATGATAAGTTTTTACTGCCATCAATTACACCAGTTCTTCTAAATATATCCCTGATAACTGCAACGATATATTCTGCTCATTTATCGTATACACCTATTATGTCTCTAGCTTATGGTGTTTTGATTGCAGGAATAATTCAATATTTTATTCAATTACCTTTTTTATATAAGATGAAACTTCTGGTGATACCAAGAATAAATTTCAGTTTCCCTGGTGTAAATAAAGTTCTCACATTGATGCTGCCTGCAATAATTGGCACCGCTGTAGTTCAAATTAATTTGATTGTAGATTCAATTGTTGCATCAATGCTGGCTCCTGGCAGTATAAGTTGGCTTTATTATTCAGATAGGTTAGTTGAATTCCCATTAGGTGTCTTTGGTATTGCAATAGCAACAGTTATCTTGCCCCTTTTATCAGCAAAATATTCCTCAAAAGATATGATTGGTTTTAAGGATACCTTATCTAATTCATTAAAAGTTGTTTTGATCTTTAGTCTGCCCGCAATGTTTGGTCTAATACTATTATCTGACCATATAATAATGAGTCTATTCCAGTATGGAAGTTTTACCAACGATGATACAAATATGAGCTCTCTTAGTTTAGTAGCTTATTCGCTTGGCTTGCCAGCTTTTATCTTAATGAAAGTTTTACTAACAGGCTTTTTCTCAAGACAAAATACCAAAACGCCAGTTAAGTATGGGTTGATAGCTGTAGCATTTAACATATTCATGAATACGATAGTTGTTCTGTATTATTTGTCTAATCCCTTTGATGGAGCGCATGCTATGTTAGCATTAGCAACATCTTTGTCTGCTTGGATTCAGGTGATCCTGCTATACTTAAGATTAAAAAAAGAAGAAGTAGTCTATAACTCTAATATTTTTAATAAAGAGCCTTTTATTTCAATAATAAGTTGTATGATAATGTTGGTAATTTTGGGAAGTATCATAATCCAACCAATAGAGCTTGCTAAAAACGAATATTATATCAGAGGCTTGCTGCTAGGCTTATATATTATTACGGGTGGGTTGGTTTATATTATTTCTATGTATATTCTTGGCTATAAATTCAAGAAATCTCTCTTATGATAATAATAAAAGATATTAATAGTGTAAAAAAATCAACTAGTAACAATTGCATATCAATAGGTAATTTTGATGGCATGCATCAGGGTCATATTGAGCTAGTCAAAGAGACAGTTCGGGTTGCAAAGGAAAATAATTTAGTGCCAACTGTATTAACCTTTGACCAAATGCCTGAAGAATATTTTAAATCTAAGGACTTCTTTAGATTAATGGAAATGTCTGATAAATACAAAGTGTTTGAAGAATTAGGGATAGAGCAGGTTTTTGTCGTACCTTTTAATAAAAGTTTTTCAGAAATTAATGAAAATATATTTATAACAGATATATTGATTGAGAAATTATTATTGAAATATTTAATTGTAGGCAAGGACTTTAAATTTGGATATAAACGAATGGGTAATGTTGAACTTCTCCAAAAATATAGTGAACTAGGCCATTATGGTCTACTTTCATTAGATCTAGTGAAAATATCGAGTGATAAGATATCTAGCAGAGATATACGAATATTAATAAAAAATGGAAAAATCAAAGAGGCAAACCAATTATTAACCATACCATTTTCATTATCAGGTAAAGTTATTCATGGTGAAAAAAGAGGAAGGAAACTTGGTTATCCAACCGCTAATATAGAAATATATAAATCTTATCCAATAAATGGTATATTTTTAGTCAATATTTTATTTGAAGATAGAAAATTATTTGGCCTAGCTAGCTGGGGAAATAAGCCGACATTTTCTGGTATAGATCATGTATTAGAAGTAAATATTTTAGATTTTGAATCTGATATATATGGAAAACAATTAAAAGTGATATTTATTGATAAGATCCGAGATCAGGTCAAATTTAGTAATCAGGATGAATTAATTGAGCAAATGAATAACGATAAAAAGACAGCAGAAAATTTAATAAAGGATTTAAAATGAATTATAAGGATACATTAAATCTCCCAAGTACTAAGTTCCCAATGAAGGCTAACTTGCCTCAAAGAGAACCCGATATTTTAAAACTTTGGGATAAAATAAATTTGTATAAGAAGATTCGAGATAAGCATGCTGAATCTGATAATTACATCCTCCATGATGGGCCTCCATATGCTAATGGTGATATCCATATAGGTCATGCTGTAAATAAAGTACTAAAAGATATTGTTACTAAAAGCAAAACCTTTTCTGGCTTTAATGCGCCTCTCATTCCTGGATGGGATTGTCATGGATTACCTATAGAGCTAATGGTAGAAAAAAAGTATGGTAAATCTAAATTTAAAGATAATAAGAATGCATTTAGAAAAGCATGTAGAGAATATGCTTCGAAACAGATTAATAAACAGAAAACAGATTTTATTAGGCTTGGCGTAGTTGCTGACTGGGAAAACCCATATACCAGTATGGATAAAGATTTTGAAGCATCGGTTGTGAAAAGTTTTTCAGGTATTCTAAAAAATAATCATATTTATCATGGTTCTAAGCCAGTACATTGGTGTATTGAATCTGAATCTGCATTAGCTGAGGCAGAGGTTGAATACAAAGATCTGGTATCAGATGCAGTAGATATTTTATTTAAAATTTCTGATCAAAATAAATTTAAGAAAGTTTTTTCATTGGAAGATTTACAAGGAGATATATTTTGTTGTATCTGGACTACTACACCTTGGACTTTACCAGCTAATCAAGCAATAGCTATAGGGAGCAACATAGATTATGTTTTAGTGAAAATAAAAGATAAACATGTGATTATAGCAGAAGATCTAGTGGACAATTTTTTTGCAAAAGATCTAGATGAAACAGTACCAAAAGATTTTATAAAAAAATTTACAGGAAAAGCGCTGTTAGGATTTCAATCAGAACATCCATTTTATAAAAAAGTGGTTCCAATCATAACTGCTGATCATGTTACAACTGAAAATGGAACTGGCTTAGTTCATATTGCCCCTGGTCATGGACAAGATGACTATATAGCAGGTCTCAAAAATAATCTCGAAGTTTTTAATCCAGTAAATGATAAGGGTGTATTTATTGAAAGTCTTGAACTATTTGGCGGCCTGCATGTCAGGAAAGCAAATGATCCTATCATCAAATGTCTAATAGATAATGATAAAATCCTTCATCATGAGAAATATAATCATAGTTACCCGCATTGCTGGCGATTCAAAACTCCTCTGATTTTCAGAGCGACGCCTCAATGGTTTGTTAGTATGGACCAAGCATCCTTGAGAAAAAAAATAAATGATAATTTATATAAAGTAAACTGGGTTCCTAGTTGGGGTTATGATCGTATCAAAAATATGATTAAAAATAGGCCTGACTGGTGTATTTCTAGACAGAGATTTTGGGGAGTACCAATACCACTATTCGTTAATAAAGAAACGAACGAACTACATATAGATACTTCTAAAATCTTAGATAAAGTTGCTGATATAATTTCTAGAGAAAATATCGAAGGATGGTTTGATTATGACAAAAGCAAACTTATCAATAATCCGGATGAGTATTACATGGTCACTGATACACTAGATGTATGGTTTGACTCTGGTGTTTCTCATATTGCTGTCATGAAGCAGAGAGGTTTAGGAGATACAGCAGATTTGTATTTAGAAGGATCAGATCAACATAGGGGTTGGTTTCAGTCGTCA
>Ga0222719_10005751_pt1 | contig 10645 bp, 16 predicted proteins | sample C33_34DmetaG_FD_165039 | JGI IMG/M metagenome (GOLD analysis project Ga0222719, IMG submission 165039) | Estuarine water microbial communities from San Francisco Bay, California, United States - C33_34D | ecosystem: Environmental > Aquatic > Marine > Unclassified | place: USA: California...
ATAAGAAGCAACTGAAATGTGACAGCTTTTGGTGAGTTGGTTGTTTTTGTTTTTATTAAAAATCACCGCTTAACACATCTTTTTGGCTTGACCAATAATCAATAATGGTTATACCAAGAGTAACAGCACGCTTATATTTAGAAGAGGTTGTATCTCCTCCAGTAATAAGAGCATAACAATCTTTTGTGACTGTTGAAGTTAATTTAAATCCTTTGCTTTCGAGGCGGTCTGCAAGATCACCTCTTGTCATATCCAGCTTACCTGTAATACATATTTTACGAGAAGGAGTTCCAACTGTTTCTTCAACCGTGACATTCTGTTCAAGTTGAAGAGGAAGAGTTGTAACCCAATCTTCGTTTTCGTCGAGCCAAGACAAAACTGAATCAACAGTGGAAGGGCCAATACCTTTTATTTCTGTGGTTTCAATATCTCTTAGATTTCTGAAGGCTGGAATCTTGCTGATAATTAGTTTAGCAGCTGATCTACCAACTCCAGGTATGCCAAGGGAAGCAAGAACAATATCATAAGGTTTGGTTTTTGTTCTTTCAATCTCGGCTTCGACCTTAACGCCATTAGCGCCAAGTAAATCCCAGTTTTGATCTTCAAAGATATCAACTGGATGTGTCAGACCCATCTTCTTAACAGAAGCTGGACCTAATCCTTTAATATCAATAGTTTTGATAAAGTGTTCTAAAACTTTTGATGTGTTTATATTATTCTTATCGACAACTAACAGTCGAGGACCCTCTCGCTTTGTTTGCTGACCGATTGTCTGTTCTGCGTGACTTTGGGTAATCTTAATTCTATGTTCAGAGTGTTGGACAACGCCTATAAATTTTGGTATAACACCACCAGCACGCTCAATTTGAATTAAATCACCCAGCCCAAGATCGTGCTCTTCTATAATACCTATATTATGAAGAGTTACACGTGAAATGGTGGCGTCATCGAGCACAACTGGCTCGACAACGCCTGTGGGATTCACAGTGCCAGTACGACCGACTACCCATAAGACATCTTGTAAAGTAGTAACTGCAATTTCAGTCATACGCTTTTTGAGAGCCACAGCAAATCTTGGATACTTTGAAGTGTATCCAAGATGTTGTGATTTAGCATATGAGTTTGCACGATACACTACACCGTCTTGTGGGTATTCCCAAGCGCGATCTTCAAGCACCGTAAAGAATCCCATCCCTGTTAAAACTTTCATACGAGGCAAGTAATCCATATCGACCCCAAGCCAATCGTGTGCGATAAAATTAATATTTCTGTCTTTAAAATCGTGCGCAGATTTTAAGCCTAATGCGCCTGACACATAATTTCTAAAGTTTTCTACTTCATTGTCTGTTACACACTCACCGTTAACAATAATTTCATCGAACTGAGTATCAATACGGTGTGGAATACTTTTTATCCATTCTGCGAGATGTGTTACATCTTCTCCTTGTTCTCCGTTACCACGAGTAATTGCAAGCTTAAGCTTGCCTCTACGATAAACCAGAGTTAAGTTAGAACCATCAATTTTTGGGAGTATAACATCCATCCAGGGTTCAACTTCTTCTTCTCCTTCATAGATTTTACGAAGAGAGTAAAGTTTATATGGGTGTGTGATTTTACCAGCAGAACCGCCTACACTAAGTGTTGGGGAATCGTGATCACGCCAACCTTGTGCTTTTTCCATTGCTTCAAGCTTATCATACAACTGATCATACTCGCCATCCGAAATAGACGGAGCTGACAAGTCATAGTAAGCATGATTGTGCTTTTGAATAAGTTGTTTGAGTTCTTTGTAATTCATATAAAGAATATATCAGAAAAAAAGAGGAACAATCAATAGAAAACTCGCAGGATTACGAGTTTTCAACCATTTTAATTAAATCATCAAGATACCAACGAGCTTTTTTAAGATCTTCAAGCTGTTTTTCTTTGGTATCATGTTTAAGATTATATCGAGTAACATATTTTACAACATTACCTTGTGAAAAACCCATTTCCCAAGAATCAATATAAGTAGTAGTTTCAATGCCCTTATTATAGTGAGGTGGGTGATTTACCATGTCTACATCACGATTTAGGTAATCACGTATCTTTTTCTCTTCAGGCGAAGAAGAAATTTGTCTGCGAGTAGTCTCACCAAAATTACGTTCATACACAGTTTTACCTCCGTCTGGAGACTCATAGATCTTTTTCAATTCATACATATCTACAATATCGTGATGTGAGCGAGAATTTTCAATTCTGCGTTTTCGTTCAACCGCTTCTTCTTTTGTTTTTCTATCAAGAAATTGTTCAAAAGTTTCATACTTTTCCATATAGTCTCCTATTTTGAGTGTGGTGGCATCTTTGACTCGACAAACCAAACATGTTGGCGAAGTTTAGGGTGATACTTACGCATACGCAACTTTTGCGCATTACGTAGTTGAGTTAAGGTTTTAGCATGAATAAAATGGTACGAAGCTGAATCTCTCTTCTCACCTTCTGGTATCATCCATACTTTATTATTTCTATTCTTTTTAGCAGCCATTATTCTACCTTATTTTTAACAGCTTTAAGAAGTTTTTGAAGATTTTCTTTTTTATTGAGATTTACTCCATCAACTTCAATTTCAAGGATTTCTTCGAGTTCACGAAGCATGACTTTAACCGTTTGAGAACGATCTTCTTCTTCCACAACGGGTTTTTCATAAATTTTTAATTGAACTAATTTACTTATAACACTTCTATATCCTTTTGAGAAGTGAGAAGCTAATTCATATACGTCTTTTTGTTCATCTTCTGTATACATTTTAATTAGTTCTGCTTCTTGTTCATCATTCCAGGCTTTAACGCTCATTTTTACTCCAATTCTAATTCAAGCTGATTGTTCCATACATATCGTTGAGCAACAGCTTTACTTGCGTCTTCTAATAGAGGGATAAGAGAACTTACTTCATCGGCTGGGATAGAAAATCCAGATTTAGTGGGATACCATTGACCTGTATCTCCGTCCATAGCATATTCTCTAATATGCAGATAAAGAATTTCTCTAAATTCATTAATTGTTACTTTTACAGCGTTTCCGTTTGGTTTATGAAAAGCTGTTCCAAAATCAATATTCATACTATCTCTATTTGATCTGTATTTATAAAATTTTTTAACCAAGGGGTAACTGGGTATGCCTTAAATACTTGTACCAAAGAATATCTGGTTTCTGTTTTTGAGTTATTCATCATACCGTGTGCTACTAAGTCTGGATCAAATAAAACAGTTTCTCCTACCTTTAAACTAAATTGCTCTATCTCACCATTTAATTGAAACTGGTATATAAAATCATCACTGCCAGTAAGTGCTGTTACAGCTCTTAAACGAAAATCATCATTTGAAACCGCATTAACGTTATTATCATCCGTATGTAAAGGAATTGTTTGTCCAGGTTCTTGTTTATGAACTCTAACACGGGTTGTTTCAAACTTGAAATAATCAATTAAGGACTTACATAAACTATAGTATTTTGTATATTTAAAATCTTTTGGGTTTTCAACTGGTTTATTTCTATAAAAACTATGTATGTTTCCATCTACGCTTTTTATAGAAACTGCGTCTACATTACCTGCAAGATCTTGATCATCATGTGGTTTAAAATTTAGTTTAGATAACCAAGAGTTATCAAAGACTAATTTCGTCTTGGCAATCATAAGCATAAATATAATCCTTTAATCTATTTCCTTCAACAGGACGATCTAAATAGTCTTTACCAAGAATCCAAAGATTAGGATTTTTTTCTTCTAATTGGTTAATCCATGTTTCATAACAATCTTTAACACCACTCAGACCTCTTGTATATTGTGCGCCTACTGTATGAAAAGCATTACTCCACCAAATGAGTGAGGTTTCTTCCTGAGTTACTATATTAGTAACTTTTTCAGGATTTTCACAAATATCACAGTGAATATAAGAATGAGATAATGTTTTATATCTATCCCAATGGTTTTTAATATCTTTTTCTGTTCCCCACCATTTTATCTCTCTTTCCCAAAGTTCTTTTCTTGAGAGAGTTTGTGTCTCATTCCCACCAGTTTCATTAATTTGATATTTTCTTTGAGCGTAGTCTAAAAAAGCTGGATAATCTTCGCCATCCCATTCTTTTAAGAGTAGCTTTTTAAAAGCTAAAGCAGCTTTACTGTAATCATAATAAACTATTTCACAATCATCAGTAAAAGCATAATGATGTAAAATCATATTAGGCTTAAAACTAGCAGCTACGGCATAGAGTTTATTAATTGGTTTTTCTATGTTAACATATTTTAAATCAGCGTAGTTTTCTGTATTCCAAAAGAATACACATTGTTGAGCATAGTTAACAATATTTGAAATCCAAGATAATTGATGTTCAAGATCTGCCGCACTTGTTGTAGGGTAGATATATTCTTTAAATTCTCTTATTTTAGGATGAAAATTATATACTGTTAGATCATTTTGTAGACTGACATTAATAAAATTCCAACCATCAACAAGAGGAGTACAGATTGTAAGTTCTTCAGTTGGTTTTAGAGATAAAGGTGTATAGTCATCATGTATATCTTTTATGTGTCTTTCTGCTCTTACTACAAACTCTTCTCCTGAGTTTTTATTACCAAACACAGGTTTATCGAATTTTTTATAATATTTTAAATTAACTAACATGCATTGCTTATGTAATCCATAATACCCTTGTGCACCTGTTGGATTATTTTTATTCTTTTTGTTTTTATCCATTATATGCCCAGTAATAAAGAAATCTTGTTTGCTGATCCACTTTTCAATAAACGTAAAAAAAGCAGCATCTTTAATAATATGTCCTACAGACTGTACTATGCAGTACTCTACCTCATGTTTTGTAGCTTCGTCTAATACATCGTTAATGCTATTTTTTACTATTATTGGTCCAAAATACTTAAACCTTGTAAAAAATTCAGTTATTTCTTTGTTTTTTTGTGCTTGAGTTAAGTTTTGGGACATACGTGTATCATCATATATACCTACAACATAGTTTTTGTTTTTACCCATAAGTCTTTTCATAACTACGTATTACCAATTCTTCAAATTCTTTTGTTTTTACTCCATGAACTATGATATGATATCTATCTTCATTAGACTCATTAATATAGGCATGTTCATTACCTACATCTAACATCATTGCAGTTCCTGGCTTAAAAGGAACAAATCCTTTATGACCTTTCATTTTCATTTTACAACCTTTTGGATGGTTTAATGCCATATTTATAGGAGAAAGTTTGTTTATATCAGTATCTTTATGCGGAGTAATAAAACCCCCAGGTTCTAAAAGCATAAATCTTACTCGATAATAATTTTTAAATGGAAATACTTTTTTAAAAAAAGAAACTGTATTAGGACAAAGGCCTGAAATTTCTGTCCATCGATAAGGAGTTTCTTCATTAGATTTATATCCATACTGTTCATAATGATTTGTTTTTTCTGCTGAAATGCCGTGAATTGATAAGCTACGCCAACCCTGATGCCTATAACCTCCAGCCCCGTCTTGGTCGCGATGTTTTACAAAACGGTCTTTTAAAGCAATAGCTTCTTTGAGCATAGATTCGTAGTTGAACGGAATGTCAAGCTTTAACCAGGGTAAGCCACTTTCACTCACTATCCAATTAAAATCTTTCATCAATATATATCCAATAAATCTTCATCAAAAGCAAAACTTGTTCCGCAACCGCAAGAAGCTTTAGCTCCTGGATTATTTACTTTTAATAGCTTATTCATCCCTTTATCTTCAAGATCAATAATAGTTCCGTATAAAAACTTTAACGATTCACGATCTACTACAGCAGGAGGGGAATCTGAAAACTGCACATCTTCATCTCTAACTTCTGTATCTACATCGAAACCGTAGTTAAAACCAGAACACCCACCTCCTGTAACACCAAATCTAAAGTATTGTCCTTCTTCTAAATTTTGAGTAATAAATATTTTAGCTTTTGGAGTGATATCTGGCAATTGACCAGAATAAGATTCATCAATAATTGGAGCATGTCCATGAAAATCTTGTAGTATTTTATCTTCAAGTGACGGCTTTTGTCTTTCTAAAACCTTTTGAGATAGTCTTGCAAGTTCATCTTCATCTTTATGAGCTTCAAGTTCTGCTTCAAGTTCTGCAAACCACTTATCAAGATCGGATTCTGATGGGTAATGATTTTTCTGCATATAAATCCTCTATTACTTTCACATAAAATTTTGTAACTGATTCCCACGTGTTTGAAAAAGATGTGTCTTTGACTTTTTTAAATAGCTTTTCTCTATCGTGAGAATGATAAATCCATTGTAACATTTTTTGTAAAGAATGTCCATCTGGCTCATTCATAATTGTATGAGAATTCATCATAGTAAAGGCATCTCCTGGCTTTTGAGCAAAAATCTGTCCAGAAGTGATATCAACAGCTGTTGGTTTAGTTTGTATACGTAGTCCAATATCTTCAGGAATAAAATCTTGGTGAGGGCCTTTATCAGGAATAATAGGTAAACACCCACAAGCAACAGCTTCTTGAATATGCATACCAAATCCTTCTGCCCTATAAGGATGAACCACGACTTTAGAAGCAGTAAACAACCCCGCCATTTCTTTATCAGATAAGGCATCATCAATATAAGTAACTTTAGCACATCCTGTTTTATACTGCATTTTAATAATTTCATTCAAAACATTATTTTTTCCGTAAATTTGAGGATTATCTTTAATAATTAATCTTGCATTATCGTATGATTTAAAACATTTATGCCAAGTATTAATTAGTAAGTCTAAACCTTTTCTCCACTGAGAGTTGCCAACATATACAAAATTAAATTTATTAGGATCAATATCGTATTTTGTTAAAGGTTTAGCAGATTGATTAAAAATCTTTTCATTGTATCCATTAGGAATAGTTGTGATTTTATTTGGATTTAAACCACCTCTTATAGCTACGTCTCTAATGTAGTTAGAGGGCACAATTACGTGATCAGCAAATGTTTCCCATTTGTATTGCCATTCAAAAGGTATCTTTGGGTATTCCCAAGGTTGGATATAAATAACTTTTGTATTTTCTTTTGCAGGCCATTGCCAAATAGGGGGGTAAGAGTGTCTAATTTGAATATTAATTTCTTCTTTTGAATGATCTTTTTGTTGTAGTTCTTTTAAGAGTTTTACAGTATCTTTGCTTAAACCGTGAACGGGATCGTAAGAATCAAGAGAAGTTATAAATACATTATGAGTTTTACTTAATTCTAAAGCTAAGTTACGATTAATTAGTGTTAATGAATGGTTATCATAAAATTTACCAATAAGTTCTATATTCATTGATATGCTTTTCCTAAATTTTGTCTAATGTAGTCTTCAACTTGTTCTGAAGGGATTGGAATTACTTGGGGCCATTGTGCGCCACCCAAACCTGATGTTTTAAAGTTTTCAAGCTCGTGATAATTATCCCAAGTTACTTTTGACCAGATTTGATAAAAAGGATCTTGTTCTACTAAATCAGAGTGCCCAATATTATTAATTTTCTCATGAAGCTCTTTATCTGGACGGCAAAGACTCCAGTGCAAAGCAACAAGAGGACTCATCAGTCTTTTATCTCCTGCAGCAGATTTATCTGTCCATCTGGCATAGGTAAAAGTACTATCTTTAGAAGTTACAACACCTTGATTTTCTCCAAAAAAGGGAGAGCCATCACTATTAGCGATTACAAGAGTTTGCGAGTTTCCTTCTTCATCTGTAACAACCTTATATGGAGTAGCCCAAGTCATACATATATCCATCTTATTTTTATAAAGTTCTACTAAAGGACAAAAATCATAAAAAAACTCTTTTGCATTAACTAGTATTTCATCTGCATCAAACGAAAAAATCCAATCATTTGAGCATTGAGCTTTTAAAAAGTTTCTTTCAAAATTATCATTTTCAATTGCAACTTGAGACTGATGAAAATCTTCTTCAATAATTGAAATTTTTCCATCACCGTCAATTTGTGAAAGTTCTTTCCATAACGCTTCTTCATTAATGGAAAAAGGATTACCACTCCAGGTAATACGATCTTTATCAATTCCTAATATAATCTCATCTACATAGTTGTAGTAGCGTTCAATTGATTTCGGTAAAAATCTGTTAGCATCATATGAGATTAGACTGATTGCGCTCTTTTTATTAGCCATTTTTTACCTGCGTATTAGATGAGGGTTTAGGTGCTACTTTGGGAGTAGCTACAGCTTTTTTTACAAACCCAAAAATTCTAATTCCACTGTAGTATTTAGAAGCATCAGCATTACCTCCTGATACTCTAACTTCATCGAATTGCGAATTTACTTTTGATTCATGACGTTTAATAGCTTCATTAAGTTGATTTGCATGATCATGGTTTGATTGCTGACTAAAAATTACAACAGAGCTTTGAGACAACGATGGTAAAATGTGATTAAAAAAGTCATCGTAAAGAGCACTATTTATCGGACTTATATCAAAAAAACATAAGTTAAATTTATTATTAGGTAAGTCTGCTTTCTGAAAATCGCCCTCGATAATTTGTATTTTATCTCCATTTACAACATCAGGTTGTAATCGATACGTATTAAGATTAGCTTCAAGCTGAGACTTCATATTATCCCAAATATAACCTTCAGGAGCCCACTTATTTGCTTCTCTATCATCATATTTAAAATTATCTATACCAGTAGCATTAATATCATTTCTACGCATAGCAGCAATTAAAGTTGAACCTTTATATACTCCAATTTCAAGATAATTTACAGACTCTGCTCCACATAAATTGTTAATTAAACATCTTAACCTAATAGAACTAAGTCCGTGCATTTCTCGTTCTCGTTCTGTAATTTTTGATTTTTCATTATCAGCCATTTCGAGTGAGGCTTTAACCCACTCATGGTTTAGTTTACCCATTATTTTCTCCTCTTAAATAAATATTTATCTAACAAATAAAACGGAATACAAAATATAAAAAATAAAATCCAAAACACTAATAATGGTATTAACCATATCACACTTGCACACAATGCGAGTATAATTAAAAAAGTTACTAATGGACCTGCTTTTTCGCGTTGTTTGTATATAGATTTTGTTAATTCATCTTTTGTTATATACACCTTATCCACTTTTTATCTCCTTGTCCAGCGTTTTATAAAATTTTGAGTTTGCCCATTTCGTCTGTAGTCTTGCGAGGTTTCTCATTTCCATTTTTATCTTCGATTCATCTTTTATTCGTTTGTTATCTCTGGATTCGTGGTGATAGAGTCGTACAGGTATTTGATAGATGCTGAAACCAGCTTGTCGTCCTGATAAGCAGTAATCGACGTCTCTGTTGTACGTCCATTCAAAGGAGGGGTCAAAGTCGCCCACGGTATCAATAAATTTCCGTCTAATGTAACAACCTCCAAATGTTGTCCATGCCACTTCCCGCGTGGAATCGTATTGTCCTGTATCAACTTCCAACTCTTGCTTAAACGTTCCCCCGTTTTCAAGAACCAACCCACTTCCAAAGTGATCTGGTCTTTCATCAGTGAATTTACCCCCTGCACATTGTATGTAACATTTGCCACTTTCGTTTCTTGCGGGGTACAATAGCAGACAACCAAACATTCCTGCTTCTGGATACTTTTCGACATATGAAAGTACCTCCTCAAACCAGCCGTCATGATGTGAAGTCATGTCGGCATGTAAAATAAAGATGTCATCTTTTGGATATTGATTCCATATTTTTTGAAACATCAAATCTGATCCAATTCCAGCAACATCACGCTCGTAGTGAACATCTAATTCCCAAAACTGATTTTTGTGATGAATAATCTCTTCTTCAAATACATAGGGTGTAATAATTTTAACTGTCATATAAATATATATTCTCTATTTTTATCTTTTATCGTTTCAAATTTAATTTTGTTTTCTCTATGATCATTTAAGATCTTATCAAATCCATATAAAGTGATAGTGTTAAATCCTAAAACTTGAGCTAACACAATTGCATTTAGTCCTGAACTTAAGCTATGAGATTTTACCCATTTTTTTGAGTCAAACTCGTAGCATCTCGGATAATCTTTATATCGAGGATAAACTTTAGGAGTTGTAAAAATTAGTTGATGTGTAAAACCGTCTGTGTTTTTTCTTAATAACTTATCTAATATAGGTTCGTCAATAGCTACTATTATATTAGACCAAGAGCAGTGAAAGTTAGTTCCTATAGTAAAATAATCAGGTTTTGCTAAAACCTTTGACTCTCCTCCCCCAACTATATTACAAATCATTGTTTATCTTTAATTTCTTTGATCCTTGCATCAATCCACTTTTTAACTGCCTCAGATTCTTCCCTTGAAAGATTCCAGCGTTCTTTGTGATTTGCTACAGCAAAATCGTGAGACTCCCACTGAAGGGCGTGTAAAAGAGCCATCTCAATACTGGTAAGCATTAGATTAATTTATCCGTCCATGTTTTAGGGGTTTCGTCCGTTACAAACTCTAACGGTAAGTGGTATTCAAATTCTCTTGCTTCTTGGCTTTTTATCCACCCAACCATGTCTTTGATAGTTTGATCTACAGAAATAGTAGCATTATAATTAAACTCACTTCTTATTTTATTAGAAGAGCAAAATGCATTTTTTACTTCTCTTGGTCTATCTGGAAAG
>Ga0222719_10005753_pt1 | contig 10644 bp, 8 predicted proteins | sample C33_34DmetaG_FD_165039 | JGI IMG/M metagenome (GOLD analysis project Ga0222719, IMG submission 165039) | Estuarine water microbial communities from San Francisco Bay, California, United States - C33_34D | ecosystem: Environmental > Aquatic > Marine > Unclassified | place: USA: California...
TAAAATTACTTTAGTTGATGCAATGACAATTGCTGAAGAAGAAATTTCAGATAGCAAAAGTATGTACGGAAAACTTGTATCAATTAACGGATATTTAGTCTACAAAATTGTAGTATCAAATGATGAACATGACTACAAAAAAATATTAGTGGATGCAGGAAGCGGAGAAGTTCTTTATGTTACAGATTCAAAGAATTATGATTCTAACAAAAAGAAAAGGTATAATGAAAATAGACATGATAAAAAAATGAAGGACTACTTCAAGGGAATGACTCCTGAACAAATTGCTGAAAAGAAAAAGCAATTTAAAGAAATGGGGGAAGCATGGAAATCACTATCAATTCAAGATAAAGCATCAATGATTATGCATTTTATGCAAATGAAGTTGCAATGGGATATGATGTCAGAAGAAGATAAACAAAAACAAAAAGAAGAAATGAAAGAAAAATGGAAAGGACTTCTAACACTTACACCAGAGGAGAAAAAGCAAAAACTTGAAGAATATGCTCAATCAATTAAGTCATAAAAAATTTTTTAATTATTAATTATTTTTAGAAGCATCTAAATATTTTTGAACTTCTTCAACATCCTTATCACCTCTACCTGAAAGGGTTACAACTATAGATTCAGAAGGTTTAGATTTTTTGGCAACTTTCATTGCTTCAGAAATGGCATGAGATGATTCCAATGCAGGGATAATACCTTCAGTTTGAGTTAAAATCAAAAATGCGTCTAAGACTTCTTTGTCAGTAGATGAGTGATATTTTACACGTTTTGTGTCTTTATAGTAGGCGTGTTCTGGACCAACACCCGGATAATCTAGTCCTGCAGAAATACTGTGAGTTTCTGTAATTTGACCCTCACTATCTTGAAGCAAATATGTCATCATTCCATGCAAGACACCCTTACTTCCTGCAGATAAAGTGGCTGAATGCAGTTTTGATTTTAATCCCATACCGGCAGCTTCAACACCAATAATTTCAGCACTTGTGTCAACAAGTGGATAAAATGTTCCTATTGCATTAGAACCGCCGCCAACACATGCAATTACAGTATCAGGTTCTTTGTTATTGATTTTTTTCATCTGAGATTTGATTTCATTTCCAATAACACTTTGAAAATCTCGAACCATGACAGGATAAGGATGTGGACCAACAGCAGATCCTAATAGATAGTATGTGGATTCAACATTTGTAATCCAATCTCTTATTGCATCATTAATTGCATCCTTTAATGTCTTAGAACCAGATTTTACTGGATGAACTTTAGAACCCAACATATTCATTCTATAGACATTTTGTTTTTGTCTGATGGTATCTTTGTATCCCATATACACTTCAGCTTTCATTCCCAATGCTGCACAGGCCATTGCAGTTGCAACCCCATGTTGACCTGCACCAGTTTCAGCAATGATTCGTTTCTTATTCATTTTTTTTGCTAAAAGTGCCTGACCTAAAGTATTGTTAATTTTATGAGCTCCTCCATGTAAAAGGTCCTCCCTTTTTAGATAGATTTTTCCACCACCCAATTTTTCAGATAAATTTTTTGCATAATACAGTGGAGTTGGTCTTCCAGCATACACTTTTAGGTAATAGTCTAATTCTTGTTTGAATTTTTTATCATTCTTGAATTTCAAATAATTTTCTTCTAATTCTTCAATTGCAGGCACCAAGGTTTCAGGTATATACTGACCACCAAATTCTCCAAATTTACCATTTTTAGGATATTTCAATATTATATCATTCAAAAGTTGCCACTTCCGATATTAAATACTACTCAATCTCAAAAACTAGTGTTACATTGATTGTTGAGTTTCATATGGATAGTTTTTGAAAAATAGGCATAAAATCCTAAAAAATATTTTATTTTCTATTAAATTTTCTATCTAAAATGGCAATAGCAATTCCAAAACATATCAAAACAACAGCTGCAATCCTAACATAATCAAATCTTGTTTCAGGCATAATAATGCCAACAACTGTAAACCAAGCTCCAAAGATTAGAACAACAATTGCAACAACTTTTCCCAAAGTACTCATTTGTAATTTGAGCCCTTCTCGATAGTACTTATGTCCTGTCAAAATTATTCACGCTGTAAATTGTCAATAATTTCATTATGGAATTAGCAATAGATGTAAAATATCTTAAAATAATTTTTTGAACAAAGAGACAACAGTCTTTTTAAACATGGTATTTAGTTCCTGTAATCTTTCAGTTTTCATAGATAGTGTTTCATAATCAAACCATCGTTCTGACAAATAAAGATCTCGATTTATCTCAACTTGAATCCAAGGAACAGGATTATTTCCATATGTTTTAGTGATGTATCCTCCATGAAATGGATCATTTAGAGATATTTCAGTCCTATCAATAAAATATGTTTTAGATATACAATCAGCTAACGATTCAATCATTTCTTGTGATGATGTTTGACCATCATTATTTGATATGCAAAACATTGGTCTTTTTGATTGTGTTTTATCAGGTGAAAAATATGGAGCAGTTGATGCCATAGAATGACAATCTAGACATAATTTTAAATCTAATTCCTCAAGACTTTTTTGGATTGCTTGATGATATGGAGAATAATATTGTTCGATTAGTATTTTTTTAAGGGAATCATCAGGTTCTTTCCCTTGTACATAGATTGGTTTGTCATAACATGTTTTACTTTTTATTAATCCATCAGGATTATTTGGTGGCATATCTTGTAGAGAACGATTAAGATCAACAAAGGCCCTTGCAATGTCGGTTTTAATTACACGTTCTACTGCATCTCCTAAATCATAAAGGTCTACAACAAAAGGATCTGAATCATCAAACAAGTCGTTATCGGTAATAGATAAATGACCTTTTAGTTCTACAGGCTTTCTTGTACCACCATGTGGTATAGATAACAATAGTGGTAATTTGGTCATGTCAATCCTTCTGCGGTTCCATCACGACGAACTTCTGCAACTCCTTGAAATCCGTTAGTTGTTTGGCATTTCATTACTGCATGAATTGCACCCAAAAAGAAAGAGTATCTTTCTTTGATGTCAATTTTATAACCCATTTTTTTTAGATGTTTAATAATTTCAATTACAGAATCATCTGCCTCTAAACTAATTTTTCCGTCTACTGCACAATGAATTCGAGGTTTTTCCATAGCCACATCAATTGAATTATCATGATCAATAATTCTAGAAATAAAATGACTCAATGTAGAAAATATTCGTGCACTGCCAGGTGTACCCATCACTATCCATGGATTATTATTGTAAAATAGGATAGATGGACATACAGATGTCCAGGGGATGGCGTTTGGTCGTAAATAGTAAGGATGATTAGGATTTTCAAACTCAAATGCGGACATGTAGTTGTTATACAAAAACCCCAATCCATCAGCTGCTGCCTTTGATCCATAAACTAATTCAATTGATTGTGTAATTCCTACAGCATTTCCTTCTTTATCCATTACAGAAAGATGAGTAGTGTCTTCAGTCTCCGTTGATTCTCTTAATGGGAGTTCTGGATCAACAGTATCTCGAATAGATTTTGCAAGGGTTTTTGCAAAACTTTTGCTGAGATGGGTTTTCTCATTTACTTGATGGTATGTTCGTGGATTAAATCGTCGTTGTTTTCTATACAACAATGCTTTACGATGAATTTCAGATACAAAATGATATGATTTAGGAGTTCTAGTGAGAAATTTAGATGGAAGATTACTTAGCATCATTAACACTAGTAACATTGTATGACCTGCTGCAGGAGGAGGTACTGTAGATACACGAATTCCACGATATCGTCTACTGATTATTTTTCGTTCGATTGGAAGTGGAATAAATGCAAGGTCTTCTTTTCTTAAAAATCCATTATTGAATCTCATATCTTTATCAATTAAATTTGCAATTAATCCATGATAGAATGAACGAAAACCATATAATGCAAGTTGTTCGAGAGTGTTTGCTAAATCATCTTGAACAAAAAGATCTCCAATTTCATAAGGAACTTCACCATCTTTTAGAAAATATTTTGCACCAGATTTTGATTTAACTTTAAAAAAGTTTTCAAGATTTTTTTCTTGTAATTCGTGTTGTAGTTTTGTAACTCTGTACCCTCTCTTTGCAATACGAATAGATGGTTTTACAATAGTTGACCAATCCAATCTACCATATCTTTCGTTGAGATATCCTAAAGTTGCCACTGTGCTTGGAACTGTACTTGCTTTGTATCCAAGACGACTAAAAGATTTATTTCTAAAAGCAGAAATGTGTGCTAGTGATGGAGCTCTACTAGAACCATCTACAGCCAAAGTTTTTCCATCCATATGAATAATTGCCATAGATTGTCCACCTATCCCAGAAGCTTGGGGTTCGCATACACCAATAGCTAATGCAGAAGCACATGCAGCGTCTACAGCATTACCTCCTTTTTTGAGCATTTCTACTCCCGCTTTAGTAGCATCAGGAAATGCAGTGGAAACCATTCCACTTTTTGCAGTGCTACATTTTTTATCCTTAGTTGTGGTAAATGATGATTCTATTTTTTCAACGTTCATATTTTTCTATTTTTCTTCGTGTGCACATTTGTTAATTACCAAGGACAAGAGAAGTGCTCTATCAATCAAACTATCCTTTAAAATATACTCATTAGAAGAACGAAATTCCCCCCCTATTGGTCCAAGTCCTTCTAAAGAGGAGATGTTTTGTGGGACATGACTAATATCAGAAGACATACTTCTGTGGTTAGATTTTATTTTAATTTCCAATCTTTCTGCCATTTCTTGAATTATTTCATACAGTTTTTTTGTATTTGTTGATTCAGGATAAGGATCACGACGAACACCTTTAGATATTTGAATGTCTAATTTCATATTTTCTTGTTTTTTTAATATAGATTTTATTTCCCGCTCTACATCATTACCTTCTGATTTATTTTTAAATGTCGTGTAAAGAGATATTGATACATGATCTGGAGAATGTCCATAAGATGTTTGTCCATCAATGGATACGATTCTAATTGCATTACCTTTTTTTGACAGTTTGTTTATAGAAATAATTTTTTTGCAAACTATTGGAATTAATTCTGAAATTGTAGGATTAGTTGAATCAGTAATATTTGAAATATGTATTTTAAATTCATCCCTACCTGATGCGGAAGTAATTATACCGCCATCAAGTGCACCCCACTTTAATCCAATCACATATTTTGCACTTTTTGAATAAGATTCTATGAGGGGTTTAGCATATTGTCCTCCTAAACTATCATCAGAAGTTAATAAAACTCCACATCTAATTTTTCTTAATTTCTTTGAAAATCTTAATGCTTGTAATGCAGAAAGCATTACTGATATTCCGCCTTTGCTTTCTGCAATTCCTGAGCCAAATAATTTTGCCTTTTCTTCTCTAAATTGTGCAAAATCTCTAGTAGTGTATGGTGTATCTAAATGAGAAATTAAAAGAACGTCATTTTTTTCTCCTTCATGATTTGTAAAATAACGAATATCTCCGATGTCAAATTGTCTATGAATATGTTCTGAAAAACCTAAATGAGTTAATCGTTTAGATAAAATTGAGCCCATTCTATTGATATTTTCAACATTTCTTATGCTAGTGTTAATTTTACAAAGCTCTTGAAGTAGATCAATTGTAGTACGCAAATGACTGCGAAGATAACTTCTTGCAGCAATTCGTAATGGTTGACTACGGACATTTTCAGAAGCATCCACTTGAGGAGAGCGTGTTGGAGATTCTCCAAAATATCTAATTACTGCAACATCAAGAAGTTTGTTGATAAGAGATTCATAAGTATATCCAGCAGTTTTTGCAGCATATACAAAAGAACCAGTACTTCCAAGACTTGCCATAGAATTTAATTCTAAAATGTAAATATGTCCATCTTTATCCATACGGAAATCAACTCTACAGAAATCATGTATACCTAGTTTTTTGTAAGATAGAATACACAAGCGTTTCATCTCATCTATTTGTTCTTTTGTTAGATTAGCAGGACATATTTTATCAAGAGGTTTTTTCACTTTATCAGATTTTGTTTGAATTTTATTTGGATCTCCTTGTAAATCTATTTCAACGATAGGTAAAACCTCAACACTATCAGCATTTCCAAGTAATCCCACTGCAAATTCTCGTCCTGGTATAAATTGTTCAACTAGTGCATCTTGATGATATTTTTCAATTTCTTCTTTAACAGCAGTTCGCAAATCATCCCAGTTATCTACAACTTTCATTCCCATTGATGTAGATTCAGATGTAGGTTTGACAATTACAGGAAAAACCACGTCATCAATTTTATCAGTATGATTTGAAAAGACCCAAAATCCAGGTGTCGGAATATGGTTTCTTTGCAAAACAAGTTTTGTCATTACTTTATCTTGAACTATAGCATGTGCTTCAGGTCCTGAACCAAGATATGGAACTCCAAGCATTTCAAGCAAAGCTGGAACATGAGTGTATCGATTATGACCTTGCAATCCATATGCCATGTTAAAGACAAGACCAGGTCTATCACCATCCATTACTTTAGGCATGAAATCATGCATTTCATCAATTGCATGCATATTTGCCTCAATCAATTTTACCGTGTGACCGCCTTTTTCCAGTGATTTAGCAACTCTCTCAATTGTTTTTGAAGAATAAAATTCTCGAGTAGGAATATCTGAAATGTTGATTACATCAGAAGGATCAATTTTATTTTTATTATACATTAAAGCAATTTTCAACATATTTTAGATTTGAAACTAATAGAAAAACTGATCTTTATTAAAAAAAGAGTAGTCTAACAACATCCATTTGGCTAAAGACTCATTTTGAAAAAATAGATTACGATCATCTTTATTTATAACTGATTTTATGATTTAATTTGTCATGTCATATTATGAAGAAGAATTTGAATCTGAAAACTATGATTCTGAATTTGAAGAAGAATTTTACAGTTAACTAAAAGAAGATTCTAAAATTTGCCAAATGTTGAGGATCATCTACTAGTTGTTATATTAAAAAAACTCACTACGCCCTAGAGTTCGTAACGGAATAAGAAAAGCTCTTTTTTAAAATCAGAAATAATTTTATGAATATTTTACTTGTTTGTTAATAATGTAATTTTATGAAAACCTAACTTTAGTCAAGTTTTCAATATGAGTTCACCAATTTTCTTACCTGCTCTACAATATTATCACTTTTCATTATACTTGAACCTATCAAAAATGCATCAGCTCCACACTTTTTTAAGTATTGAATGTCTTCAGGGGTGTTAATTCCACTTTCAGATAAAATTATTCGAGATTTTTCATATCCAGATAAAACTGATTCAGTAGTTTTGAGATCAATTTCCAAAGTATCTAAATTTCTATTATTGATTCCAATAATATCGGCTTCACTTTTTAATGCGTTTTGAAATTCCTCCTTAGTATGTACTTCTAACAATACACTCAAACCTTGTTTATGTCCATATGCAATAAAATCATCAATATCATTAAGAAATTTTTGATCAAATAGAGACTGAATTACTAACATATAATCAGCACCGATTTTTTTTGCAGTATCAATTTGGATTTTATCAATCATAATATCTTTCATCAATAATGGAACGTCTACTGATTGTCTTACTTGTACAAAATAGTCTGGAGATCCATTAAACAAATGTGGTTGAGTTAAAACAGATAATGCTTTAGAACCGCCTTCAATCATCTGTTTAGCAATACTACTAGGATCACCAATTGTTCGAATTTTTCCTAATGAAGGTGATGAAAACTTTACTTCAGTAAGTAATGTTGCGTGAGAATTTGATTTGATTATTTGTTGAAAATCTTGACTAGATTTTTGTAAATTAACATCAACGTCATAAACTCCATCATCAATTGCCATTTGCGAATTATTAACTAATTTTTTTAAAATATTTTCAGCCATCAACAATCTCCTTTAATTTTTCAACATCTCCAGTATTACGCACAAATTTCTCCAACAAATTCATCGCTTTTCCATTTTTAATTGTGTTTAATGCAAGTTCAATACCATCTTCAAAACTATCAACAACATTTCCTACCAATAAACCACCAGCTGCATTTAATGCAGTAGTTTCAATCATAGATCGATTAGCAGAATTATTCAAAACATTGACAAATGATTGAATAGCACCCTCTTTGGTTTGAATTTTAATATCATTTAATGAAGATTTGTGTAGACCAAGAAATTCAGGATCAATGGAGTTAACAGTTACAACATTATTTTTTAAAATACATACAGAATTTGTAGAACTAGTAGAGAATTCATCCATGCCATCATTTGATCTAACAGCCATTATATTTTCTACTCCTTTTCTTTTTAGAATTTGAGGTAATCTAGTAAGAAAGTCATCTGAGAAAACTCCAACTAATTGATTTTTGACATTAGCAGGATTCGATAATGGACCCAGTAAATTAAATGCGGTTCGAGTACCCATTTGTTTTCTTGCGGATGAAACATTTTTCATTGCAGGATGAAATTTTTGTGCAAACATAAAACAGATATGATGATTTTCAAGAATATTGGCTATTTTTGAAGGGTCAGCGTTTAGATCATATCCGAAATATTCAAAAATATCTGCACTGCCAGAAACTCCTGAACTGGATCTATTACCATGTTTTGCAACAATACCTCCAGCAGCAGCAACCACAAAAGAAGCAGTCGTAGAAATATTGAAGGTTTGTAAATTATCCCCCCCAGTTCCACACATATCAATTACAGTTCCATTAAGTTTAGGCGTAATTTTTAGAGATAATTCCTGCATTTTATCAAGCATACCAAGTAATTCATCATCTGTTTCACCTTTTTTAGACAGATTAGATAAGAATCCCATATTTTCATCATCGGTAGTTTTTCCAGATAATACTTGATTCATTATTTCATTCATCTGATCATAAGTAAGATCAATTTTTTTCTCTAATTTTTCAATATATTCTGAAATCATTTTTCCTTTACCTGTCTAATGAAATTGCCAAGAATTTTTTTTCCATCTTCAGTCATAATTGATTCAGGATGGAATTGAACTCCTTGAATTAAAAACTCCTTATGTCTAATTGCCATTATTTCACCATCATCATTTGCAGTGGCGGTAACTTCTAAAACATCAGGGATAATTGTTTTATCTCCAACTAAACTGTGATATCTAGTTGCCCTAAAAGGATTTTTCACGTCTTTGAATAATTCTGAATCAGTGTGTTTTACTTGACTAGTTTTTCCATGTCGTACACAACCTGCGTTTGTGACTTTACCACCAAATACATCTATGATTCCCTGATGACCAAGACAAACTCCTAAAATTGGAATTTTTGGACCAAGGTCTTTGATTACATCACTACATATTCCAAAATATTTTTTATCTTCAGGAGTTCCGGGTCCTGGCGAAATTATTATTCCATCATAATTATTTTCTTTAATTTGTGAAATAGTGATTTTATCATTTCTAAACACATCACAGTCAACACCTAATTCTCCAAGGTATTGAGCAATATTGTAAACAAATGAATCATAATTATCAATAATTAAGAATTTCAATTAGAGGCCTCCTTTAATGCTTGAAGCATTGCACCTGCTTTGTGTTCAGTTTCTTTAAATTCATTTTCTGCAACAGAATCTGAAACTATGCCAGCACCAGATTGCACAAATCCTTTGTTACCATCAATGAAAATACTTCGAATTGCAATTGCAAAATCACAACATCCATTATATGAAAAATAACCTACTGCTCCAGCATATGGACCTCGTTCTTCTCCTTCTAATTCATCAATTATTTGCATTGCACGAACTTTTGGTGCTCCAGATACAGTTCCAGCAGGAAATACTGCCTGAAACGCATCAAACATGTCATTTTTTGAGTCTAAATTACCAACAACATGACTAACAATATGTTGGACATGACTGAATCGCTTAATTTGCATAAGAGATTCAGGATGAACAGTTCCATATTTACAGACTCTCCCAATATCATTACGTCCTAAATCAACAAGCATAGTATGTTCTGCTAACTCCTTTTCATCATGAATTAATTCTTCAGATAATGCCTTATTCTTTTCTTCATTATCAGTAATTTTTCTAGTTCCTGCAATTGGAAAAGTTTCTACTTTATCATCTGTAATTCTAACTAACATTTCAGGAGAGGCACCAATAATTGTTTTTGAATCTTGCTTTAGGTGATACATGTACGGAGACGGATTTAATTTTCTTAATGTTTTGTATAATGTTAGATTGTCACCACTTGTGTCAAATGCAAATTTACGAGATAAAACTACTTGAAAAATATCACCATCATGAATATACTGTTTTGCTTTATTTACAATACTTGAAAATTTTTCTTTATTCATATTAGGGGTAACTTCAGTAGAATTAAATTCTTTAAATGAATCATCACTTACAATTAATTGATCAAATCTATTTACATCATGATAAAAATAAAATAATTTTTTTTCAACGTTGTCATATAACAGACCATCATCATATATTCCAAATTCCATTATTGGTTCAGATAAATTATTTTCTTCTGAAATATCTTCAACTAATCTAATTGAATCATAATTGACTACTCCAACTGCACCACCAAGATATCGATATTTTTGATCATCTGATTTACCCAATAACTTTTTTAATTCTACAAAAGGATCATTAGTTT
>Ga0222719_10005754_pt1 | contig 10643 bp, 6 predicted proteins | sample C33_34DmetaG_FD_165039 | JGI IMG/M metagenome (GOLD analysis project Ga0222719, IMG submission 165039) | Estuarine water microbial communities from San Francisco Bay, California, United States - C33_34D | ecosystem: Environmental > Aquatic > Marine > Unclassified | place: USA: California...
GACGGGGCCAGCAGAGACGCCCTCAATGCCGGCGGCAGCGCGTTCACCGACGACCACAGCAACGCCGGTGAGTCCGAGAGCGACACCCCACCATCGTCGGCGCCGAAGTACCTCGCCCAACACAATCGATCCAACAACCGCCGTGATCACCGGATGAAGGCCGGAGATGAGAGCGCTGATTCCTGAGGGCAATCCGTTATCGATCGCAATGAAGACACCGCCGAGATAGGCGGCATGCATGCCCACACCGGCCACCATCGACCACCCGACACCAGTTCGAGATGGGCGTGGACTGTGCTGAACGAGTGCGATGATGCCCAGCACTCCAGCCGCACATAGCACACGCACGGCGAGAAAACTCAGTGGCCCTGCATCATCGGTGGCGTAGCGGGCAACGATGAATCCCGTGCTCCATAAGAACACGAACACCACGGGTGCGATACGGGTCATTGTGGTCGGGCAAGACATGCCGGATAAACGCTACGCATCTCGGCGCCCAATAGGTGCATTCATAGATGACAGGGGCACGGGTCTGCTGGTGACCAACGTGTGCTCATCACGTCCGACAGCTTTTTGTATCCTGAAAGCTATGCGGCGAATTTGTTGAGCGAGAATGGTCTGTCTTTGACTGGCTATTCCGCTGTTGATTTGTGTGACAAATCCGCGCTGATTCGACCAAGGTAACGAGTCGCTGTGCCCGGGCATTGTTGAGGTATGTGAGGGGCGCAAGAGAGCTCACTGATCTTTTCATGAAGCCGAAAGTCCTGTCGACAGTAATTCAAGATCCATATGTTTCCGCAGCGTGTACGGTAAGAGAATATCGGCTACGTTGTGGCCAGTTATCGTGATTTAGTGTTTGAAGGAAGATAGAAGATCTACTTTTCTTGCGGATTGAGGTGGCTGGCGTAAATACCAAGACTTCGATTGTCGGTGAGCCGGCCTTTTTTTGTTGTTTCCTCATCAAGTGCAGTGACAAGATGTTTCATAGAAATAGCAGACTTCTCTGCGGCTGCCATGAATGCAGCGTTTGACGCGATATTTTTAATTTCTGCACCCGTCAAGTCAAGAGTTGAGAGAAAGTCATGATCTATTTTGTTCGTGGGAGCTGCCTCTGGAATGGCGATCTTCCATAGTCTGAGACGCTCTCCGATTTCTGGCTTCTCAAATGCAATGGAGACGTGTATCCTCCGAGTGAAAGCGGAATCAATATTTCCCAGAAGGTTGCTGGTTAGAAAGATGAGGCCTCCAAAGTTCTCAATGCGTTGAAGGAGGTACGAAATTTCAAGGTTTGCGTAACGGTCTGATGATTTTGAGACGTCTCCCCTCTTTCCGAAAATTGAATCAGCCTCGTCAAAGAGAAGAGCGATCGCCCCAGTCTCAGCTGCATCGAATAGGCGCTCGAGATTCTTCTCTGTCTCGCCAATGAATTTTGAAACTAGCGAGGCGGTATTGACTCTGAAAAGGTCAATCCCGAGATCCTTAGCGATGACTTCCGCAGCGAGTGACTTTCCGGTTCCCGGTGGTCCTGAAAATAGAGCGACAATCCCGTTACCAAGATGCTCGTTGAACGCCCAATCATCTAGGACTGTTCTTCGGTGTCGGTACCGTTCAGCAACTCGCCGAACAGCACCATATTCCTTCTCGGGTAAGATTAGGTCTTTCCACGATCGGGTGGGAGTAATGCGAAGTGCGAGCCTGTCGATCTCTCCCGAGATGAGGCGTTGAGTGGCAGTGATGAAGCCGTCGGAGGCCTCCGACGTGGCCTTTTCGACTTGGTGAAGTTGTGTCGGGGTGAGGCGGTAATCCCCGAGTTGCTGCAAAAGCTCATTGTGCGATCCCTTGTTGACCCCAGTCGTGCTCTGGTCGACAGAATCTTCGATCCACGGGCGGCCCGGAAGGTCGCTGACGCTCAGGCGGTGGGCCGAAGTGATTCCCCAACCAATGTGGGAGCACCGGGATAGGCTCGACTTCACGAAACTCGGCATTGAACCGTCAAGGTCGATGACGATTGATCTACGAGTCAGAGTTGCGTTACGCAATATGGCTAGCCATTCACTTTCGGTCGGGCCGAAATGCTTTCGTTCGTTTCTCTCTTCATCTTGCTGTAGAGGCTCACGAAATGGCACGACGATGGACCCTTCACCTCCGAGAAGATTCGTTGCGTGCTCCTGCCGGCTGAAGGCATCAGTTCCTGAAACCAGGACCACTCGGGCTTCTCGTGGACGTGTCTCGTGCGTGTCTAGCTGATCAAGATCGTTAGGCAGCGACGGGTCGTCGAGTTCGAGTGCCCCCAGCAATTCCCACATCAGCGGTGGTGCTATCCACACCGCGCGTTTTGCCCAAGAGCTGTCGCCGGATGCTAGGACGAACCCTGAGGCGCATAGGACTCCAGTCGGAGATAGCTCCTCTGCAGCGTGCGGGAGAACCTCATGAAGTGCTCCCAACGTCCAACAACCGTCAGCCGTGCCCCCAAGTTTGCGGATAAGTTGCCGCCTCTGGATTGACGTTTCCGCAGCAGCCAAGAGTGCCAGCAAAGGAACCGAGCGGCTAAGGAAGCCAGGATCTGTAGAAAACAGCCGTCCCCATGCGCCGATTTGAGATTTCTCAGCTGCGTGACCTACATATTTGATCGCACGATGAGTGTCACCTCGAAGCGAACGTCGCAGCCCATCCTTGCGGAACCCAGGAAGGCGATGGACACTCTCAGATGCGGTTCCGTTGTCATCGGCAAGCGAAATTGCGGTGAGCCGCAGCATCTCATCTGCGAAACGTTCCCAGTAAGTGAGGTTAATGCGTGTCGTTTCCATTGGTAGTTGGTCCGAGAGGTCTCCGTTAGGCGACGCGATTCTGTAAGTGTGAAATGTGGTAGTGTCGCAGGATCGTAGCCAGTAAAAGCTCCCGCTCATCGTAAACGGCGCCCTGGAGGAAATGGTGACCGAGGTGACTTCAAAAGACCTGCGAAACCTTGTTCGGCTTGAGCTTGATGGCCGAGGGATCCGGTTTGAAGACCGGGGTCACCCGTTTGGAATCGGATGCGGTCAAACATATGGACAAGATTTGGTGTCGGCAGGGATCACATTTTCAGAGGGTCAGGTTCTCATAGATGTTTTGTCCCCAACTGCTTTCTTGAACGCTCAGATACTTGATTCTCAGATGGAAGAATTCAGTTTCTTTCTCGAATCAATTTCGCGCTCGATAATGCCCGGCCATTATTGGATTCACAATTTGGTTAGGCTTCCAGCGTCACGCATCGAGATTGAGTTTTCAGAAGATGCAGACAATAAGGAAGTCGCCGTAACGGTTGTTGAACAGGTAGAAAAATTGATGGACCACTTCTACTCCGAGATTGAAAATATTCAAGGGGTGTTGGAAACCTTAATGTCTCTGGAAACTCAGGGTGAGTAAGAGAACCAGTTGAACTGGATGAGGATATGGAACAGCGAAAGCAAAAAAAAATCTCTAACTTGCACGAAATGCACGAACATGAGGATCCTGATTCCACGTCGATGAATCAAACTCATGAAGTTGCGGATTTTCAAGTTGATCGACAGTCGGTGCCAGGTTTATTGCAATTGAAGTTAGACGTAGGCCGGAGCGACGACCCTGAAGAGATCGAGGCCGAAAACGTTGCGGATGCGTTTGTCTGGAGTGAAGAAAGCCCTGTTAAAATCGAACAGGACAATCCGATCGCCACGCGGCAAGTTGGTCGTCAGCAAGCATCAGTTAGTGAGGTGGATCCGGGTCCGGGAGACCTCAGACGCGGTGGTTTTTCCGTCGGTGAAGATTTCGAGCAACGTATAGCGAAATCCTCGGTTGGGACATCTTTGCCGGGTGGTCTTCAAGAACGCCTTGGCACCTTTCTCGGTGCCGACCTCAGCACTGTACGGCTTCACACCGATGGCGAAGCCGCTGGCTTATCTCGGTCTGTTGGGGCGGAGGCCTTCACGGTAGGTAGGGATATATATTTCGGTGAGGGCAAGTATGACCCTGTCTCGAAGGCAGGCCAGCATCTGATCGCACACGAGGTGACTCATACGGTCCAACAGCGCAGCGTACGCCGCAAAGGCATCGCCCTGCGACGACCAGGTGAACCAGTCTTAAGGCGCAGGGGTGGAGGCGATCTGGCAGATAAGAGAGCTGCCTTCGACTCGGCTCGAGATCAGAGAAAGTCAGCATCTCAAGCGAAAGACGAAAAAGACGCGCTGGTTGTGAGCGCCCAGGAAAACGTGGACCGCGCGTCGTCCTTGGATAGCGCTTACGCAACCCTTGGCGATCGAACAGTCGACCTTGAACGCCTCACACTCGAGCAACAGGATCTGAATGATGCTCTCAGTAATGCATCTAGAGAGTTGGAAGAGGCTAATCGAGGGCTCCAATCGAGTTCGGCTCAGTTGCAGGCCCTTAAGAATCAGTACAACGAGCAGGGTATGGATTCGACCAAGGCAAGCGTGAACGCCCGAGTCCTGGCTGAACTCGAGAGTTATCAGAACAGTTACGTGCAACGCGCGAAGAGAGCGCTTGGTCTCGCGGTCTCCATCGAGGAGAAAAGGGCGCGTCTAATTGCTGAACAGCAGGGCGTGCTTGCACCGATTGAGGCGATGATCCAGCAGATATCTGAGCGCGAGCGTCAGACACAGGATGCATCTCAAGGTGTACACACCAAACAGACCGAGGTGGAGTCAGCTCAGACTGGAAAAGCCAGAGGTGACGAGGCGGTACGGAACGCAACAGCGGCCCGCGATCAGGCATCGGCCAAACTCCAACAACTCAAGACAGATTCGTCTCCCAGTGACCGAGATGAGGCATCGAGGCAACTTCAAGGTGCTCGAGCTCGGCTAACACGGGCCGAACAGGCAGCTGAAGTCGCCAACAGAGATTTCGTGAGAAGTTCCGAGGCGGTCAGGACTGCACGCGCGGCTCTGGAACCATTGTTGATCGCGGCGCATCAAGACCGGCTCGCAAGTGACCGGAGCATGGCGACTCTGAGTAATTCGAAAGAAGGCCTTGAGACGGCTTCCGAGGGCACTGCTAACACTGTTGGGCAATGGGACGAAGGGAAGAAAGCGACCGCTAATCTTCTCAAGGCAGGTGGCAAGGAAGCGCCAGAAAACGAAACGGAGGACAAAAACCTCGGTGCGACTGAACTAGTTGCAAAGGGCCTGCTGACACTCACCCAAACAACTGACGCCATTCAATCGTTGGCATCTTATGAGGCAACAGGCAAAGCAGAAGCCACACAGAAATCCACGAAAGCAGTCCTAACTACTTCTGAGTTGGTCGCAAAGTCGGTCTACTTTGGCAAGGACCTCATTAAAGATCTCTCCGCCTCACCTGGGCTTGAGATGGTCCCGGTTATTGGAGCCCTAGGAGCTTTTTTCAGCATTCTTGAAGAAATATCTGAGACCACGATGCCCCTTTGGAAGAGTTGGTCGGCACTCAATCAACAACTTTCTGATCTGGACGGAAAGTGGTCTGATGTGCGTGATGAGGCTGCAAAAAAGAAATTGGAACTCACGATCACATCGGTCTCAACATTAAGGCGGAATGTTCGCTCCAATTGGTGGGTTAGCTTCGGGAAAGTAACGAGCGACTTGGCGGTTGCAACGGGAAGCTTCTTAACCTTGGGCGGTGCTCTCACAGCGAATCCCTTCCTAGCTGGGGTTGGTTCGTGCGTGATCATCGCCGGCGGTTTAGGGAAAGCGTTCATCAGTCTAGGCCAATTCGCTGCCTCTTGGTACCGGGCATTGTACGCAAGCGAAGTTCACCAACTTGAAGAAAAGTCCGGAGTTTTGGAGTCCGATGATGGCAGTGGAGACAGCCAGGACGAGGTTGACCGTCGTAAAGAGTACACCGACCTATATCAGAATGTAGCAAAATACCACTCAGAAACTGCGTACAAACATGTCGTAGTTCGCGCCCTGCTTGAAGATCCACAGATAACGAAGCCCGACGAATTACTTGTTTCGTTGGGTCTCAACCAAACGTGGATAAGGCAACAGCGTGCGGAACTAAATGCAACGGCCGCAAATCTGACTAATCTCCACCGATTTGAAGGTGGAGTGATCCCACCCATTCTTTTGAAGAAAGTTGAGTGGGACGAGGCTCTAGACTTGTCAGTTAAGCATCTTGCCGGCGACGATTACAGAACCGCGAGCGAAAAACTCAGTTCATATCGGGCGACCTTTACGAATGCGTTCAGAGGAATTCAGCAGCTAGGAAATTGGGTTGCGTCGCTGTTTAGAAGACGTTACGCGACGACGATTGATACGCCTTTGAGTGCCACCGAAGGTTTAGCAACCAGCCTTGAAAGCTTGAAGACGCAGAGCCTCGTCCCGTATGTACGTCGTAAAGATGTTGACCCCTGGACATTCGCAGGCTTGTTTTCTCAATCAAAACATGGAGTTAAAACGAAGAAAGTGGAGAAATTCGTCACGTCACATCTTTCAGGTTGGATCAAGATGCTCCCGAGTATCGAGTACGAATCAGCGGCGGAGATCGCAGATTTCCGAGCAAGATGGGAGGTGCAGATAAATAAAACGTTGATGGATTGCTTGGAGCACGCTCCTGCGCAAGACGCTGCGCAAGAGGTGATTGTAGAGGGTGGAAAAAAAGTTGAGAAAAAAGTTCGGAGGATCACTCAGGTAGAAGTGCGAGTCGAAGAGTTTCCAGACGGTCGATTCAAAGGAATCTCGGGGATCAATGTGCAGCCACCCGTAGCATGACCTCTGCTTTTGACACTCTGCAGTTACGAGGAACGGTTTTGTGGGGCCCTTGATCCCATTCTTCGAAGCGCGTGAGAAAAGAGAGCTCCACCAACACGTCCAACGATCCCGGCCAGTATCTGCGGTAGATAGGGCACGTGCACATTTTCCCGCCACGTAATTATGCTGGTTACCCCAGATGGGCCTGCAGCAACGCTGAATTCGGCTTCTCCGACCAGAACTGGCCCGATTTTGTCTACGACGCACCGCCGCACGTCGCTGTCGTGGTCAATCTCGCGCACCTGCATTCGATCTTCAAGGGCGAGGCGCCCGACGCCTGACCAGGCGGTGAAATGGTCGGGGTTGTCAGGGTCGACCTCAATTCGTGTCATCGGCACCCAATCGGCGTGGCCGGGCCAATCGATGAGCATCTCCCAGGCACGGTCGGGGGTCAGGTCGATAGTGCGGCTGAGCGAGAACTCAACTCGGCTACCGCGGCGAACGGGGGTGGGGGTTGAAGCGCTCACGTGTATGCCAACCGTGTGGACCGGGGAGGCATTCCGTGGTCCGTGCTAACGCGGAGTCAGCAGTGTCGTAGAACTACGGTCGGCTCGTTGTTGAAGTGATGTCATAGAGGGAGGCCAATTGGACAACATGTTTGATCTGACAGGACGGGTCGTGGTCGTGACCGGCGGTAGTCGTGGTTTGGGCCGAGAAATGGTGATGGCGTTTGCCCGCCATGGTGCCGACGTTGTGATTGCCAGCCGCAAAGTTGACGCGTGCGAATCCTTAGCGGCCGTCGTCACCGCTGAGACTGGACAACGGGCACTGCCCACTGCATTTCATGCCGGTCGGTGGGATGATTGCGGGGCATTGCATGAACTGGTCTATGCCGAATTCGGCCGCTGCGATGTGCTGGTGAACAACGCGGGTATGTCACCGCTGTACCCGTCGCTGACCGAGGTGTCCGAAGAACTGTTCGACAAGGTGATGTCGGTGAACTTCAAGGGCCCGTTCCGGTTGTCGGCCCTATTCGGGGCGTCGATGGCGGCGGCCGGTGGTGGTTCGATCATCAACGTGTCATCGATCGCTGCAGTGGCGCCTAGCCCCGGCGAGTTGGTGTATGCCGGGGCGAAGTCGGCGCTCAACACGTTGACGACTGGTTTGGCGCAGGAGTTTGGCCCGACGGTGCGTGCCAACGTGATCATGCCCGGGCCGTTCCTCACCGACATCGCGACGGCATGGGATATGGACGTCTTCAACGAACGAGCCGAGCGTGAGATCCCGCTGCGCCGCGGTGGGCAGGCCCATGAGGTGGTTGGCGCGGCGCTCTATCTGGCGAGCGAGGCATCGTCGTACACGACCGGAGCGGTGATCAAGATCGACGGTGGGCTTGCCCATCGTGCGGGATGATCGTTCCCTCAATCTCAAGAAGCGCTGCCTTTGCGGCAACCCCGCCGGCGAAGCCCGTGAGTTGACCATTCGCGCCGATCACGCGGTGACATGGCACCACGATCGATAACGGATTGCGGCCAATGGCTCCGGCGACTGCCCGTACTGCTGAGGGTCGACCGATGTCGGCCGCGACCTCGGCGTACGTGCGGGTGTGGCCGTAATCGATGTGGGTGAGTGCCGTCCATACGGAATGCTGGAAGTCGGTGCCGTTGTGGGCCATGGGCACGTCGATGGTGGTGCGTCGCCCACTGAGCAATGCATCTATCTGCGATGACGCGGTGCGCAGCACGGGATGATGAAGAGGAGTTAGTGGCTGCGCGACGGTGAGTCCCGCTCTCCGCCATTCCTGTGGCTGTTCACTCCACAGAACGCCGACCAGAGCCTCGTCGTCGGCAACGACGATGACATCACCCATCGGTGAGTCGATTCGTTGCTGCACGAGGTGCCCGACAAGAGGCCTATACGACAACACGATCGCAGTATTACCCCGTCGCACGAGCCGATCAAGACGCAGTGTGGTGTTCGCGCCTGGGAGGAGTGGTAGGCGCGGCGCTGTGACGAGTCGTGGCTCTGTGCCGCCCAACTCTGCATCCGGTCTCGATCCCCACGGGTACGCTGAGGAGAGCGGTGACCATTCGATCCGCTACCGATATACCCCCCATTTGCATCGGAGAACCCCCATGTACCGCTCTCTTGCTCGCTGGGCTTTTCAGCACGGCCTCGTTGTCCTTATCGCCTGGGTTGTTGCTCTTGTTGGTGTCAACGCTCTGGCTGGGGCCGTTGGTGCGGCCTTCTCCGGTGAGTTCTCCACCCCGGAGAGCGAGAGCTCACGCGGATTTGATGTGGTGTCGGAGTACTTCCCCGGTGCGGGCAGTGCATTCGGAGGGTCAATCGTCTTCACCGCCGCGGGTGGTGTCGACCGGGCCGATGTGACGGCGGCGATGAACGACATGTTCGCCGAGGTTGATGCGATCGAGCATGTCGCCGTCACCAACCCGTACACACCACTCGGCGAGAACCAGATCGCGCCCGGTGGCGAGATCGCCTTCGCCAGCGTGAATTTAGAGGTGAACGTCGATCAGACGTCGGCCTCTGAGATCGGTGCCGAGATCCGTGAGTTGATCCCCGACATCGACGGGCTCACCGTGGAGATCGGCGGTGCGGTGCTTGCCGAGTTCGAACCTCCGGAGAGTGAACTGATCGGCCTTGCATTCGCCATCGTGATCTTGGTGGTGTCATTCGGGTCGGTGATGGCGATGGGCATCCCGATTGGCGTTGCTCTCGCCGGGGTGGGCACCGGTGGCTTCGGTCTCGTCAGCTTGATGTCGAATGGCGTGTCGATTCCCGAGTTCGCGCCATTGATCGGCATCATGATCGGCCTTGGCGTGGGTATCGACTATGCGCTGTTCATGATCACTCGGTACCGCGAGCTCACCCGTGCGGGCGCAACACCGCTGGAAGCAACCGAAGGAGCGGTCGATACGTCGGGTCGCGCGGTCGTTTTCGCCGGTATCACCGTGGTGCTGTCGCTGCTGGGGATGCTGTTGATCGGCCTGGAGTTCGTGGCCGGGCTCGGTATCGCGGCAGCCGCCACTGTTGCCGTCACATTGCTGGCGTCCATCACTCTTGTGCCGGCCCTGCTCGGTTTGTTTCACGCCAAGGTGGAAGTCACCCGTTGGCGCGGCTTGCTCACGGGTGCCTTCGCCGCTGTCGCCCTGCTCGGTGCAGGTCTGTCGCTCGGCTGGCTGGCCGCTGCCGGTGCACTACTTGCCGTCGCCACGTTGGTGGCGAGTCTTGCGGTGCGTCCCCTTCGCGCCCAGGTTCCGGTGCGGAAACCCAAGCCGTTGCGTGCCACCACCTCCTATCGCTGGAGCCGCGCGATCCAAGCGCGGCCATGGACGTTTGCTCTGGTCGGTGGCGGTGCGTTGGTGCTGTTGCTGATCCCGGTGTTCTCGTTGCGACTCGGTTTCTCTGATGAAGGCAACTACTCCGAGGAGACCACCACGCGACGGGCCTACGACTTGGTTGCTGAAGGATTTGGTCCCGGCTTCAACGGGCCGTTCATCGCGGTGATCGAAACCGCATCGGCCGATGATGTGGCCATGGTGCAGGCGCTCCCCGCCGCGCTCGAGGCCGACTCTGGTGTGGCGCGGGTAGGCCAGCCATTCCCCAGCGATCTCGCGAATGCGGCAGAGTCGCCCGCCTGGTTGATTCAGGTGATTCCCACCACGTCACCTCAAGACGAGGCCACGGTCGACACCGTGGAACGGCTTCGCGCCGAGGTGATTCCCGCGGCGGTCGGTGACTCGGACGCGGTGGTGAGCCTGACCGGTGCCGTGCCGAGCAATATCGACTTCACCGACTATCTCGCAGGACGCATCTTGGTGTTCTTCGGTGCCGTGCTCGGCGTGTCGTTCTTGTTGCTCACCATGGTGTTCCGCTCGGTGCTCGTGCCGTTGAAGGCCGTGTTCATGAACGTGCTGTCGA
>Ga0222719_10005758_pt1 | contig 10638 bp, 9 predicted proteins | sample C33_34DmetaG_FD_165039 | JGI IMG/M metagenome (GOLD analysis project Ga0222719, IMG submission 165039) | Estuarine water microbial communities from San Francisco Bay, California, United States - C33_34D | ecosystem: Environmental > Aquatic > Marine > Unclassified | place: USA: California...
GCGAACTCTATCCATCCGAGAAGTGGATACTTGCTACTGCGGATGCGGTCTTGATTGCACGCTATGGCCTTAACACTCTTTCCAGAACAAAAGCAGAGTCATGACATCTTGGTAGAAGCAATTCGGACTCATGGAGCGGCGTTGGACTCGTCGGACATGGGAACCGGCAAAACTGTCAAAGCGGTCGAAGTGGCGAAGACTTTGGGCCTTACCCCCTTTGTGGTTTCCCCGAAAACGGTGATTGCTTCGTGGGAGAAGACCATTGCTGGTCAAGGGTCTCCCAACCACGCCATCTTGACTTGGGAAAAGGTTCGCACAGGGAACACGTCTTTCCTCGACCGCCGGGGGAAGAAAGGGTTCGACTGGACTGTTCCCAAGGAAGACTCCCTCCTAATCTTTGATGAGGTTCACAAGGCCAAGGGCCTCCGGACACTCAACGCCAACATGTTGATCGCTGCCAAGCGGCAGGGATACAAAATCCTCATGCTTTCTGCGACGGCTGCGGAAGATCCCCGTGAAATGAGGGCACTCGGGTTTACGCTCAGTCTGCACAACCTCAAGAACTATTGGAATTGGGCCAAGGAATGGGGATGCAAATTTGATAATTGGGGTTCTCTTCAATTTCCCGAATCCGCAAAGGACAAACTGGTGGGGTTGAACAAACTACTCTACCCCGCCCGAGGACATCGCCTGACCAAGGAAGAACTCGGGGACCACTTCAAAGACTGTCGGATCATCACGGACCCCATCCACTTCGGAAGCCAGAAGGAACTCAAGGGGTTGATGGCGGAACTGTCTGATGAACTCGAAAAGCTGGACGACCGAATTGAGGGTGACGGGGATGAACCCATCATCCTGACAAAGATACTAAGGCTCCGCCAGCAGATCGAACTCTTGAAGGTTCCGGAGATTGTCGAAATGATCGGGGAGGCGCGGGAGTGTGGAAACTCTGTTGCGGTTTTCCTGAACTTCCGTGAATCGATTGATGCCGTGAGTCGACGCCTCAAAGAGGACCACGTGTTCATCCAAGGGGGTCAATCTGAAAACGACAGGAATGAATCCATCCGTCGTTTTCAAAGCAATGAAGTCCGGATCGTTCTCGCCAACATCGCGGCTGGTGGTGTGGGGGTCAGTCTGCATGATACCGAGGGAAACTTCCACCGCATGGCCCTGATCTCTCCGACCTACAACGCCAAGGATTTTCACCAGACACTTGGACGGATTGATCGTCTTGGGGGGATGTCTGAATCGGTCCAGCGGGTGTTGGTAGCTCAGGGAACTCTGGAAACGACCATCGTGAAACGGATGATGCAGAAAATTGAGAATATCCGTTTGCTTCACGCGAAAAATGACGTATTAAATACGACTGTTATGACTGAGACAAAAGAACCTGAAGTGGCGTGCGTTTCCGAAGACGGAACTGAACACGCCGTATACTCCCCATCCTCGTTGAAATACGTGGCACAGTGCCCCGGCTACAAACCGGAGTTCTCGACTAACGAAGCAGCAGAGATGGGCACACGAATCCACAACGCTCTCGAAACGGGAGATTGGTCAACGATGAATGACTACGAGTCTTCTCTTGCCCAAGGTTGTCGGAATGCAGAAGCCGCGATCTTCAAGAAACACGGCATGGACCCCGAGTCGGCCGACATCGAAGACTTCAAGGAAGTCCGGTTGAAGATCAAACTGATCGGACACGAAACCTTCGGGACTTGTGACAGACTTGTCCTCGACAGGAAGAACCGTCGAGCCATCCAGATCGACTACAAAACTGGTCTTGGGAAGATCGATGAACCCAGTAAAAACTGGCAGGGCAAAGCCTACGGCACTGGAACCTTTCAAGCCTACGAAGAGATCGATGAAATCTTTTTCTACTTCATCGCCTGTCGTCGGGATGAAATCCTTTTCGACCGCTACACTCGGGACATGGTTCCGGAGTTCGTCAACGACTTGAGCGGAGTCATCCAAAACGCCAAGCATGTTCGTGGGTGTTGGGAAAACATCGACGCCATGATGCTTTCCCCTCAGACTCTCGTCTGCAACTACTGCGCGAATGCTGAGACCTGCCCTGCCGTGGCAAACATCGGTGTGGAGGTTGCACAGAAGTATGCTCCGGGTGCCGCCAACATTGCGTCTCTTCCTGAAATGCACGGCTCCAACATCACTGACCCTCAGATTATCGCGGAGCTTCTCGACATCGCTCCCATTCTCACTAAGGCCATCAGTGGTTGGAAAAAGAAAGCAGATGAAATGGCTTTCCAAGACGGTGTGGAGATCCCCGGCTACAAAGTGGAGGAAAGGTCCGGTAGAAGGTCCATCACTTCCGCCCTCGCCGCTTACGGAGTCATCAAAGACATGATCAATGTCGAAGATTTCTTGGAAGGGATTGACAAATTTCCGGTGGGCAAGTATGAAAAGCTAGTCTCCGAACACGCCCCCAAAGGCAAAAAGAAAGAACGGGTGCGTGAGGCCATGGCCGAACTTGCTCGTCTCGGCGCGGTGTCCAAGACGAGTGACAGTCGCTACCTCGCAAAGAAAAAATAATTTCCATCCTACATGGGAAGGACAGTCGGGAAAGACCGGCGAACCTAACAAAACCAAAATAACCAAGAAAGGTAAAATACAATGGCTAAATCCTCATTCGCAGAATTAAATGATGAAGCTGACAGCACGGATAAAACCGAAGTTGTCGAAACCGCTTCCTCGGAAGCCGCTACCGGCGACGGTAGTCTGGTAAAACAGGAAGCATCTGGTGGCGAACTCGCTCTCAACAATCAAATGGAAGACGCAGGTCTCTCAGGAGATTTCCAGCAGAGCGATGTGAACCTTCCTCGCATTAACGTGGTCGCTAAGACTTCTCAACTGGTCGATGACGGGTTTACACCCGGAGCCATCGTCCTGAACAAAGAGGTCGAACTGTCGAAGAAAGATGAACCCCTCAAGGTCGTCGTCCTGAACATGATGAAACAGTTTCAGGAAGATGTCGCTTGGGGAGAAGACCGCGCTCCGCGTGTGTTTAACTCCCAAACTGAGTTGGAGGCCGCTGGCTTCTCAACCGAGTGGGGTTCGCCAAACCTCTGCCGCCCCATGGCCCACATCACCATGCTGATCGAAGCTCCCGCTGGTCTGTCCAGCGAGGGTGCTGAACTCTTCCCTTACGAGTTCAACGACAAGCTGTATGCGATGGCTGTTCTCACCGCCTCCAAGTCCGCCTACAAAACCACGGCCAAAGAGATCGCGACGTTTGCCGCTTTCGCTCAGGGCGCTGGTGTGTGGACAACGGCGTGGAACCTTACGTCGAAACTCCGCACGGAGGGGGACGTTTCATGGTTCTCTCCTGCCCTCAAACGGGCGGGTCGGATCGATGAAGACCTTCTCGCCTTCGTTGAAGGGGTGAAGTAAAATTCACCCCCTCTTTGGAGGGGTCATAGCACTCCGGAGCGGGGGTGGGGAGAAATCCTCGCCCTCGCTCTTTGTTGTGTGATAAACTACTTGGCTGGCGATGCAAACTTCCTGTATAGACTACGAAACATTCTACTCCAATGACTGTTCGATCACGAACGGACTGGAGAACTACCTCAACCATCCCGAGTATGAAGCCTACATGGTGGCGATCTACTCGGATGACAATTTTGCATGGGTCGGCCCTCCTGCTCTCGCCCCATGGGAAAAACTAGAGGGTCATCGCGTCGTCGCCCACAACCGGTCATTTGACCAACCAGTTCACGAAAGACTGGTCGAAGAGGGAACAATTCCTGATGTAAAGTTTGGTGACTTCCAATGCACCGCTGACATGTCCTCCTACATCGGGTGGGGACGTTCTCTCAAGGAGTCCTTGAACAATGCCTTCGGCTTCGAAATGAAGAAGGATGTCAGGGACAACATGAAGGGGAGACAATATGAAGCTCTCGACGCCGACGAGAAGAAGGAACTCGCGGAGTATGCTCTCTACGATGCCAAGGGTGGCGTCTGCCTGTGGAATGAAGGGGGTCACCGCTGGCCTGAACACGAACGAGCACTCTCCCACGAAACCACGCGGATGTGTTGGGACGGAGTGCCTGTCGACCCTGAGGAAATGGATCGGTGTATTGTGGCACTTTCCGGTTCTCTGGAACGCGCCATCGACCTCCTTCCGTGGACGGAACAACAAGCTGGTGCGCTGTCTCCCAAGGAATGGGCAGCTTGGTGTCGTTCCCAAGGAGTTATCCCTCCCACTTCCATGGCCAAGGACAACGAGGAAGTCCAAGCATGGATGAAGCAGAACCCGAGACAGGGGAAGGTTTTAGAAGCCACTCATATTCTTCGGGGGGCCAACTCTCTCCTGAAAAAGTTTGAGACAATGCGGACTCGGGTGCGTCCTGACGGGCGGCTCGGCTACGGGATGAAATACTTCGGAGCGCACACCGGTCGTGATTCTGGTGATGCTGGTTTCAACGTCCAGAACATGCCCCGCGAGGGAATGTATGGGGCAAACCTCCGGAAGTGCATCAAGGCTCCCGAGGGGAAGGTTTTGCTGGTGGCTGACCTCGCCCAAATTGAGGCGCGGGGTGTCGCTTGGCTGGCGGGGGAGAATGATCTCCTCAACCTCGCTCGGGGTGGGATGGACTGGTATGAGGTCATGGCGCGGGGATTCAACCTTTGGAAGGGAGACCTCCCCCTCAAGAAGAACGATGACGCTCTTCGACACAAAATGAAGCAGATGTGTTTGGGGTGCCAATACAAGATGTCAGCCAACAAGTTCGCTCAGATCACGGGAGTCGAACGGGACGACGCTCAATCGATGGTCCGGATGTTCCGGAACTCCATGCCCAAGCTGACGCGGCTTTGGGATGCTTTGGAACGGGACATGAAAGGGGCCGCGATGGAAGAGGACCGGAAGTATGAGATCGAACTCCCCTCCGGTCGCTATATCACCTACCGAAACGTCGACTTGAAGAACGGTCTGTCTGCTGAAATCCTTCGGACGGGCAAGCGAATGCGCCTGAAATTTTGGGCTGGAACGCTGATTGAGAATGCTACTCAAGCCTTCGCTCGCGACGTTTTCATGGATCGAGTTCTCGCCCTGCGTGCCAACGGGCACCGAATCATTCTCCGTGTCCACGATGAAGTCGTCATCGAGGCCGACAAAGACAACTGGCAGGAAGCTGCCGCAGACATCCACGATGTCATGACTACCTCTCCTGAGTGGTGTAAAACCCTGCCCCTCGGGACGGATGTAGACATGATGGACCGCTACACCAAATGAATGCCCCAACCACATGAGTTACTTCATCCTCAAGAACCTGAACACGCCCAACTGCCAGATGGCAGTCACCCACCCCTCTAAGTTGAAGGGTCAGGTTCCGGCGTTTGCGGACAAAGAGCAGTTCCGTGACTGGTGTATCAACGACAACACCAGTCACACGTTCTTCTCCCTTACTGAGGGGGTGAACCCGCACCAGCGAGTCAGTGGGGGAAACCCTGCCTACAAGATTCATGGCATCGTGGGAGACTACGACTCAGGGACCATCGACACCAGCGACATGAAAAAGCTGGCTGCGGAGATCTTGAAGAAGGCTCCGGGTGGTTGGGCACCGACATGGGTCTCCAAGACCTATTCTACAGGAAAAGTCCGGTGCATGTGGGAATTTGAACGACCTCTGCTATGTGATAACGACAAGTTGTTGGACAAGATCATGGACACCCTGATCTCTGAGACCAAGGCGAAAACCTTGATCAAAGATGGGGGATGGGATGCCGCTTCCAAGAATCCGGCAATGAATTGGGAGTTGGGGACAGACTGGACCCCTGTATCCACGGACAAGATTGAGGAAGCGAAGCTGGAGGTTCTGTTCTTCGACATCGCCAAGAAAACCGCAGGTCCGAAGGGCAAGGTGAACATCCCCATGGAGGTTCTCAAGAAGAAGGTGGATGAACTCTTTCCGGGTCGCTGGCCGGGGGACTTTGATATTGGCGCACGTGGACCCCTCTTCTGGATTGAAGATGGGGTTGATAGGGTGGGGGCTATCGTTCAGGCGGGAGGCATGTGGGCCTACTCGACTCGGGCTGGTAAGGTTTTCACTTCATGGTCAGAAATCTTTGGAGAACAGTTTGTCAAAGAATACCGCGAAAAGCAACTCAACGAAGCCATCGAGGATACGTGGTTCGACGGGAAAAAGTATTGGGTGAAGGATGGGCGGGGGACATGGAGTCCGATCATCAAGGAAGATTTCATGACGCGACTCCGCCTCGCGGGGTTTTCACACAAAGCGCGTAAGCAGAACGATCCTGCCTCGGAGATCGATGAAGTGATGGTCTACGTTCAGGACGAGCGCAGGATTCACGGCGCGGCTCCATTCCTTTTCAACTTCGAAGAAACGGTGAGGGTGGGACCGAAGCGATACATCAATACCCACGCACATGTCCGGTGTATGGAACCGGCTGGCTGCGGTGATCCCTCGCTGTGGCCGAACCTTTTCGACTGGTGGAATGGCTGGATGGATGATCCTCAGTCCACCAACTACATTCTCGCTTGGCTCCAACGATTTTACTTGGGTGCGCTGGAAGGGGTTCCCAACCTCGGACACTCACTTATAATTGCTGGTGACGCGGATAAAGGAAAGTCTCTTTTCTCTACGTTCATCCTCCCCAAGATTTTCTCGGGGGGTGCTGATGCTGGAAAATACCTCATGGGACAGGAATCATTCAACCGCGAACTCTCTGAATCCCCCATCTGGTATATCGATGATAACACAAGCGGTGCGACCTCTTCGGAACATCGCCGCTTCTCTGAGATGCTGAAGAAAATGTCGGCCACGCCGAAGGTGACTGTGAGGGCCATGTGGAGTGAACCCGTGGACATCGAACGTAGGGGGAGAATTGTCCTGACTACGAACACGGATGCGGACTCTCTGGCAATTCTGCCCAACCTCGACGGAACCATTCTCGACAAGCTGATGATCGTGAAGATGTCTCAGCGTCACGTGCCTTGGTTCGCACGGATGAGCAGCAGTCAGATCGAGGACGTTGTGGACAAAGAACTTCCCCATGCTCTCGACTGGTTGGTGAACACCTACGTTCCTCCTGCTCATATCACCCATGGGGCTTCGGGACGTTTCGGGACGAACACCTACCACCATCCGGACATCATGGCGGTGGCAAAAGACCTCTCCGCTGACCAGCGAGATTGGGAAATGATGCAGTTCTGGTGGAAGATGCGGGGCAAGGGTGAGGCGTGGACGGGCAATGTTTCTGAGTTCATGGGAGAACTGGAGAGCTACGAAAACCTCCGCATTTTCACCCGCACGATGAACAAGGTTTCTTTTGGTCGGGTCATTTCCAAGCTGGCGAGTCAATACCCGAAGCACATCAAGAAAAGTCTTGTCAACGGGGTTGTGACGTATAATGTAAGTATGTGATGCCTTCACTAGACCACGTTCTCAAGCAACAAGCGGACAATAGCATGAATCAAGTCTACGACGTATCGTTGTCGAAGTCTCCGTGGACTGACCTCGTAAAGGAAGCCTCGGGCGGGGATGTCCCCAAAGGTTTCGTCATGGACGAGAAAACTCGGTGGGCGAAGATCAAGGAAATGGAGAAGGCTGTCGAACGCCTTTTCGTTGGCGCTTTTGCTCTTGAGGGGAATGAACTTAACATCCGCGCTACCCTCTGGAATGACATGAAAGAGTGGCAGTATCACCTCAAGATCGAATATACCCTCAATGGCAAAGTTCGGGAGGTCCGGAAGGATTTTGATGTTCATGGCATCGAACACCCTCGCGACATTGTGGTGGCTACCCGCGAAGCGGTCTTAGAAGACCTCGCCGATTTCATCACCCAAGATTTTGCTGAGAAGAACCAAAAGGTGCTGATCAACGCAGCACGCGAATCCTACTGACATGAATCCAAAAGATCAACTTCCTCTTGCCGGGAAACCACGCGAAGAACGCCATTGCGCTTCTTGTGGGGAAGGTTTCCTCGGTTACCCCGATCAATCCATTTGCAAGGTCTGTGTTGAAGCAGGTTTTGAAGGCGAAGTGAATCCTCCGGTGGGGGAACCTGTGATTGAACCCATCACAGAAACTCCCTCACCGGAACCTTCGGAAGCCAAGTATGACTTCGACTACAGCGACGAGGATGTCGCTCGCGCTCGCGCAGTCTTCGGAGAACTCCAACCCCATCTTGAGAATGCTCTGAACAATGCGTTCATGGACGGTTATCGGAAGGGCCGCGATTCTCGCGGAGCCGACACTCGGGAACCGAGCGAACTCTCCAAGCGGATCACCGCCGTCATCAATGAACTCAGAGGCGTTCATCGGGAGAACAACAGCGACACTCCGGACTTCATTCTCGGAGAAGGTCTGGAGGATGTCCTTGCGATATTGGAACAAGTCATCGAACGTCGCGAAGTATGGTATGGAAGGAAATCAGAACCCGCGAAGTAGCATTTTTCTACAAATTGCTTATCTTTTTCACCTAATACACTCATGTCAACCTACATTGGAAAAACGGAAATCCGACGCTCTGAGGTTCTCGCGCTGATCGCGCAGGAAGTTAAAATCGCCCCTCAGGGTCATCAAGAACCCTTCGGCGCTTTTTCCCGACGAATCCGCAAGGAGTTCGATTCGGACGAGGAGGCTTCTCAAGTCGCGGAATACTGCCTCGCTCGCTGGCTCGCTCGCGAACGGAAGGACCTCGGCCCATCGCGGCCTCTTGTTCGTTCCTCCCCCAACGTAGAGAAAGTCCAGATGCTTGCCGAACAAAAAGCGGAAGAGGACAACATCGATGAAGATGCGACCCTTGCTTCGGAGTCAGGTGAAGTCGAGGAGAAGTCCTCCAATAGCATCACTCCCTTCGATGAAGGTCACACAGCGGCCAAGCTGTCTGGTGAGAACCTGAATCCCTATGAAGAACACTCCTTGCTTGCTTTGGAATGGCAGCGAGGTTTCGATTCGTTCATTTCAGACGAAGAGGAATAATCTCCCAACTCGACCCTCTAAAAACTTCCGACAAGGAATGCGTGATACTAGACGGGAAGGACACCACAAAAAATACCCCGTCAACTTTCACTCCCCTGAATATCTAACCTACCGAAAGGTCTATTTTTGCGCGGAAGTGGACAATTTTTCGACATACTGAACAAATGAGTGATCAAACCATCGTCGTAGCTATTGGGCCTCCACTCGGGGGCAAGTCTACGTTCTGTCAGAACCTTCCGGGTCGTTTCGCGGTCGAATCCTTCGCGACTCCCCTTTATGAAATGCTCGGAGTCGTAGTAGGCAAGAACAAGGTGCGGGATCTTCGCCGCACGAACGAGAAAGGAAAGCCCTGTGAGGAACTGATGGGAAAAGCCTTCCGCGAGGGTCTCCAAACTCTCGGCACTGAATGGGGTCGGGAACTCATGGGCGAAAACATCTGGCTGACTCACCTGCTCAATCGATCCAAGGATCTTCCTTTGGTCGCTGTGGATGACCTTCGCTTTCCGAACGAATATGAAGGTCTTCGGAAGGCAGGAGCGGTTTTCGTCAGACTTCTCCCCCACAAATACCTCCGCACGAATGAAGGAGGGGAATGGGAAGGCCACGTGAGTGAATCTCACTGGAAAACTTTCAAGGTCCATGAAGTCATCGAGTGGAATACTCGGGTGGACATTATGAATGCCGCTCAAAAATTCAATGTTCTGGATTATCTCGGGACAGAACCCCTTTCCTGATCATGCCACGCCCACCCTACGGATACTGTCCCCAATGCCACACGGCCGGGACCACTGAAATGAACGGAGTCATCTCTTGTTCTAAAGGACACCAGTATGCGGTGAATGAGGCGTTGGGATCGGTCCCGAGTCCGGATAGCTCTCCTCAGCAGCCCGTTCCGGCTGAGGGGGGTGTTCCGGAAGGGTTCGTGAAAGCCCGCAAGTGGGGGGAGCCTTTGGTGCCAGTAGGAAAGACTTCTCTCCCACAACCCAAAGCAACAGCCGCAACACCTGTTGCTCAAGCCTCGCCACCTGTTGCAGGAGTTCCTTCAATCCCCGCCCCACCTACCTCGGGGCCAAGCAACATTCTGGAGTATGCAGGAGCAATCGAAGCTCGGCAGAATGCTCTGGACGCTCGGATCAGACAGTTGGTGGGGTGGATGCAGCACATCCTTTTCGAGTTGGAGGAATACCTCCCTGAAAACCAAAACGCGCAAATTTCCGATCAAACCACCGAAAAAGAGGGTGAAACGAGCATAAAACTACCCAAAAAGGGGGAACAAGCCGAATCCACATCTATGGGTGGTGTGGTGAAACCCGCCGCTGGCGATCTCGATGGTCCTTCCGAAGAGGACATGGAGGCTGAACTGGCTGGTATACTTTCAGAGGGCGTGACAGAGGATACAACGAAACAGGCTGAACCCGAGGAGTCTCGCGAGGCACCCTCGGAGGATGGACCAATCCCTGTTGAGTCTCCTGCTGGCGAGCGAGCTACCTCCCCCGACATGGAGGTGGAGGATCAGGACGAAAGTCAAAACGGGCCTGATCCCTCTGAACCTATTTCTCCGAAAGGAGAGTCTACGTAAGCCGTGAGTGCGCTGACCAGAACCGGAGTTTTACTCTCACTTCGGGATTCGGAGGATTTGCTGCTTTAGTTCCCTCCGGAGGCATAACAGGAGTCGACG
>Ga0222719_10005763_pt1 | contig 10635 bp, 14 predicted proteins | sample C33_34DmetaG_FD_165039 | JGI IMG/M metagenome (GOLD analysis project Ga0222719, IMG submission 165039) | Estuarine water microbial communities from San Francisco Bay, California, United States - C33_34D | ecosystem: Environmental > Aquatic > Marine > Unclassified | place: USA: California...
GGGTGAGTCTCTGAGGTCGGTAGAGTGCAGACTTTAACCCATACTCCACAGCACCTTAATACGTTTATTCTAGCCTTTTTAAATAGCTAGTCATATTCACTACTATTTCCCTATATGCTAGTTATTTTATCCGCAACCCCTGTAGAATTAATGATTCTCCCCACCGTTCCACTACTCACACCAATCTCTGATGCGATTGCACGATATGATTTCTTTGCGTTTCTTAGTTTGATAACCTTATTAACCACACTATCGTTAATCACTGTTCTACGTCCTAATGTCTTTCCCTGTGCTTTTGCCTTTTCTACCCAAGTTCTATAATATTGAAATGACTCTTCTGGATATCCTTGTTCAACTACCCATTTAGTCAAGTCAAAACTACTTAGTATGAACAAATCATGTCCTGTTCCAGCAACTGCTTCAGAAGGAACTTGTTTAGGAAATCCATGTAGATACCCAGCTGGGGTAGGGTCTAACATCAGTTTATATTTCATCTCTTCGCTCCTTTTCTTCGTCACTTGCATATTGATTCAAACGATAGTGTTTGATATGAGAATGCATCATCTTATCTGCATGAGCATCTATTAGATGTGCAAATCCATGTAGTGTTGTATGAATATCATCTTGACTACCAGAAGTCCATTCTCCATCATACACCATATCTGCGTAGTTCTTTAAGATTTCTGCAAAGTTACCAATCTGCATAATCTCTTGTTCAATATCAAATCTTGATACATCAAATAGTGGTTCACTCATTATTTGTAGTCCTTATTCAATCGTCCTATTACTGTTCCTATGTCTTCTTTGACATAAACCCCTTCGTTTATACTCTCTCTTTAACGCGGTATCTGATATATACTGTAACAAATACTCACCTTGTTTGCGTTTGGATTCAATCTCTGCAAGTTTTAGTCTTTGGACTGCTTCTTCGTCAGGGTGTTGTGAAAGGTCAATCATACACTCATTCTCGCGTTAAAACTCATACTTCTTCTCTCTCCCTCACTATAGAATGGATATACGAAATGTTTCAGATAAGACGGAAACACTAACATCATGCCCTCTTTTGGTATATACTTCATCGTATCACTTCTCATATCACAGTTCTCTCCATAGAGAAACTCTATCAATCCGTTAGCTGGATAGTGATCCTTTATCTCTACGTCCAGCTCACTCTGCATCTTGGGTGGTATCTTTAAATAGATGACCGCAGAAAAGTCTCCTGTATGATGATGTGCAGGGTTATACTCTCCTGAGTATTGACTCACTATCCAACTGTCTACAATGTTTATGTTACCTACTGTTGGTCGTTTGTCTCTGCCCGCAATCTTGTACCAGTTATAAGCGCGGTTTTTATCTATGATATGATTCAGATAGTCCACGCAGCCGTTTCTCATAGTGGATAGAACATATTCTCTGTCTTTCCCTTTTGGAATAGGTATCTGCACCTCTTTGGAAACTTTACCAACTAACTTATGACTCCAATCGTATTGAATCGACTTGGTATCAGATGAAAGAACGTCATTCCCAACCGCGTTTACGATGTCTAGGAATTGTTCTGATACCATTGTTTCCATAATGGTTGGGCTGAACGGATCAACGAATTTCATTAATCACCACTCACTTGCATAGTCCTAGGTGTATCAAATAAAATTATATCAAATGCTGATGATACAGTTGTACCTGTAGAAGCGATTGCTCTAATTTCAATATCTGTTTTTTCTGGTAAAGCAAACGGTACTGTATATGTTCTTTGATGAAGTCCGCCTGGAATGTCCATAATATCTCTTGTTCTAAAAATTAAACCATTACCTATTTCTCTTGTATATAATGTTGCTGTAGCTTTGTCGTTATAATCACCGATTCCAACATTCCAATTACATAAGTATCCTGTTTTGCCTGCTGGAATTGTATATAAAGCTAATTGAGTTTGACCTAAACCAAAGGTAGTACCTGTACCAATTATTCCTATATCAGCAAGAACAGTACCACCTCCACTAGCACCTGTTGATACTAACACAACACCTTTATTAGTTTGTAATGTACCTGCTGAATCAACAAAGGCTCTATAAACTCTTAAAAATGATTTGGTTGAAACTGCACCATCCACTGTAAGTGTTTCTTCAATTTCGTTATAACTAGCGTCTAAACCTTGAACGGTAACCGTACGAGCACCTGTTCCAGCAACGCTGTCTTGTGCGTCAGCACCTGATACATAAACTGTTGAAGCAGATGTTAAATAGGTATAAGTTCCACCGTGCATCCAAACTGTTTCTGGAACACCACCTATATTTGGATTTCTACCAAATTTATGAACAACACTAGCGCCTCTTATAAGCCCTCTTGCTATGTTAATGTTTTGTTCTGTTATGTACCCTATTGCCATGTATAAATAGTCCTATATTGATTTAAAATATTTATAACGACATATAAAGGTGATATTAAAGAAATAGTGTATCGTTCTTCGTGGGAATTGAAGATGATTTCATTACTCTAGAACTTGAACTCCTGTGAGAGAAAGAGTGCAGAAGATTTGCTCATGTCTCTGTACTTGGACTCGACTCCGAACTTCATTTCCAGTGATGGTTTTTTGATTTTTGCATAGATCGCAAGTTTATCTTTCGCGTTATCGTCTAAGTCAAAAGTGTATTTGTATCCGATAAATCTTTTTGTTTCAGATAATACGGTCATTGGTGCAATCAACAACGCGACACATATGATTAATTTCATTACTGTTTCTCCTTTGGGGTTTAATTGTATATATGACGGAAATGTTACATTTCTGTTACAATTTACCTTCCTCTGATTCCTTTCCCATAAGAAGGATAGTTTGTTCCCTCAAGAGAAAACGATGCAGACGCAGCTTCCACCGAATCTATATCTGCGTTTCCATTAACTGTATGCATGATCTCCCATTCTCTTTTATCGACTTTACAATTTGAGATAACCATACCAAGTTTCTCTCTAATTTTCTTGTCGGTTATCTTTGATAGAAGTTCTTCTATTTTTTCCGCATCGTTGGGTGTGATGTAATGTTCGCCTTGGGTAATCATGGTATCGCAATCCATATGTCTGATAATGGTGCGTATTGTAGATTTTGATGTGCGATGTATATGATTATCGCAATCGCAATCATCATACCGCAAAAATAAAGTAGTGTTTTCATGTGTCGTTCTCCATAATAAAATAAATCAGGAAGCCCGAAAGACTCCCTGATTGGTCTACACTAGAATGATGTAGATAGTGAAAATACAAATGCCTCACAGTCATTTCCAGAAGAACATACGCCGTCTGTAGTGACATCATTCCAAGAAACAGCACCAGTAAGTTTTCCAATAGTTTTTGAAGCCCCTACTGAGTAGTGAAAGTAGTTTTTGCCGTCTTCAATGTCTTGATAGCCTGCAACTACGTTTCCTGTTATACCAGCTGGAAGTGCAAGAGATACACTCTTATAAGAATACACACCCAATCCAGTTTCCCCATAGAAGTCAGGACTAATACTTACCCCTGCTTGCAATGTTGGTGACAATGGAAGTCCGTTAAATGACTTAGAAACTGAACCATAGATTTCTCCAAAGTTATAGTCGCCACTGCCACTGTCTTCGTTTTGTTCTGCATAAAGATAATGCAGATATCCTATATCATAACTCAATCCAAATCCTTGTCCTCTATACCCAGCATACACATCAATCTCTGTGCTGGCTGCATCTGTTTTCGCTGAATTAAATTCCAGACTTGATGCCCAAGTACCTATGTACAACCCCGAAGAATGTGAAATGTCGAATCCACCTTGTATCGCAGGATCTTCATTGCTTTGTGTTACTCCTCTCCAAACATACTCTGACGCAATACCAACGTTTGCTGATACTACGAAAGCAGGCTCTGTTTTTGCAACTTCTTCTGATTTAAGTTCTGTTTCGAGCCTATCAAGCTCATCAGCACTTACAGAAAAAATGCTTCCGAGAGTGAGTGCAAATGCAACTACTCCTGTTTTTAAATAATGGTTCATTAATTTCTCCCTTTATATTTAAGTTATCCTGATATTTATGTTAAATGTATCTTCTAAACCATATGTGTGACATAAATACAACACCATTTAATTATCCTCTTTATATGGTTTCAACACCGTTTCATAGATGTTATCTGCGACATACTTCATACACATAGGCGCAACCATCAATCCGATTCTTGCGAGCTGTTCGTTCAATGTGCCTGTTAATATGTAATCTTCTGGTAGTGTCATCAATCGTTTACTTTCTTTAGTGGTGTATACTCTATCCTCAGATGCGTGTAAATGCACCGCAAGACTTGTCTGCAATCCCTGTTCTGATAACGTATGTGATGCTTGATGCCACGGCACTCGTCTTGATTGAAAGAATGAGTTCTTTGGCTCTGGCAGTTCCTTACCCCATTTCGCACGATGTTTGATTACCTTATCGTACCAAGGTCTTACTACATCATCTCCTACTGATACCACTTTATCAGGATTCTTGGGTAATCTCTTTAACCACTTGTATTTTGCACCCTTCTTCATAATCTCACATAAGTCATGCGCTTCTACCATGTTTTCTTCATCATCACGCAAATCACCTATCGCGTCCTCTATAGTGGGCTCTTCTTCTATTCTTGGTTCTGGATAGATTGAACTCGCAAGCATCCACGGCATACCAATCTTATCCATCACATCGTTTCGTATGGATATGATGAACACTCTTTGTCGTTTCTGTGGTACACCATAATGAATACCATTCAATACTTTGTATACTGTGGTGTATCCATGACTCTCAAAGTCTCGCACCATCTTGGATAGATGCTCTCTTGCGTAGTCCATTGTCAGACCTTTTACGTTCTCACATACGATAACTTTTGGTTGCATTTCGCCCGCAATTCGTATCTGTTCCCAAGTCAAGTCTTCAATGTTCTTTTGTTTCATACCATACGCGGTCTTTTCCTTGTTCCAGCCTTTCTGTTTTGTACCACTTATAGAGAACGGCGGACATGGTGGTGAGCCGTCTAGTATATCCAGCTCTCCTACCTTCAGTCCTGTCATTTCCATGATTTGTTTACCAGTAACATTTTTAATGTCACCGCAAATATGTGGTGTATTGGGCCAGTTCTCTAGGTAAGTATCTACCGCGACCTGTTGAAACTCGTTGACAAACTTACAGTCACCGCCCGCAAGTTTGTATCCAGCGGACGAACCACCACCCCCTGCGAAGAATGATATGTAACTGAATAATTTTCTATCTGATGATTGTTTTAAGTCATCAAGCGTGTATCTATAATATCTCATTTAAAAAAATCCATCCAAAGTTCCTTGTGTTCCATAACTATCGTCTATCCACCAATCAATCTTTTCTGATATAAACTTTAGTGGTTCAACAAAAGATTTAGTGAACTGTGTATCATAATCTATTCTGTCCATTAAGTCAAGTTCCTTTGGGAAGAAAGTGATGAAAGAAAACGCACTCGCTGTATACACGTTAGGCTGACGCAAATGCACAAACTTAATCTTATCTCCCTCTTGAATCAAAGGATACTTGTTCGTTAGTTTCTTAGTCTTCAGTAGGTGGTTGTATAGTATTGCACCCTTACAGTGAATAGGGGCGCCCTTAGCGAACATACCATTTGATGATGAGAACTTCTCTAACCCATTAACTGAACGTGGGTAGGCAATCTCTTCTGGGTCTAGGCGCATAAAGTCACTCCGAAAATCCTGTATGAATGTATTTAGCACTTTTGAATCTTCGTTAATAATAATCTTGAGAGCTTCTTTAATCTTGTTCCGACACACTTTTGGAGTAGATGATTTGACTGCTTCGATGCCCATGATTTTAAGTTTAGGTTCTTTATATCGCACACCTTCACTGTCGTGGACATTCAGAATGTATCGTTTCTTTGCAGTCCAGATACCCTTGTCTGCGATAACTTCTCGCGCCATTTGCATCTTTTGATCGTATGCGTTCGTTACCTTAGCAAGAGCTGTATAACTGTTTTCAATAAATGGTTCCAGCTTCTCATTTGCAATCTTGTCCAAGAAGTTGACAACCTTTCTAGTCTCCGTTCCTTCTCCAAACAGTTTATCAACCAACCTGTCAAAAGTGATGTATACCGAGTCTGTATCCGAAGCAATAACATAGTCTTCATTATCTGTCTCCAATAGTTTGTTCAAATAAATGTTAAGGGATTTCTCAATCCACCGAATAGATAACTGACCCGATGTAGTGATTGCAGATGCAATCATCAAGTCAAAGTATCGAAAGTAGTTGTTACCGATTGCACCATAAGCTGAGTTGAGAGATATCTTTTTTGCCATCTGAATGTTGTTATACTTGGATATGTCCTTTAACAACTTAGGGTCTTTGGTATTCTCATATTCTTGTGATGCTTGTAACATAAGTTTCTTATACTTGGTGCGGTCATTGTACATAGTCTCCATAATCTCTGGAAGAAACCCACGTTTGTCTTTACGAAAGAACGCACCATTTGGTGTCATACAGTGTTCAGTTGGATTGCTTGCTTTACCTTCGAGCAGCTTGTCTACAAGCCCTGTCACTGGCTTACTTGGAACAAGTGTCTCTGGCGATATGTTGTATTGCATAATTAGATGGGGATACAGTGAGTTCAAGTCAAATGACATTACCCATTTGTGCATACCCACTATAGGATCTTTGACATACGCACCTTCAAACTTCTCTGCTTTTTCATGTGCAACCTTTTGTGGTATGACAATGTTCTTTTCACGCAGATAGTTGTAGATGAGAATATCCCAATACTTTACCGAACCCAACACATCAGTATAATTGACTTTTGCATCATACGCCATAGTAAGACAGAGCTCAATCAGCTTCATCTTGTCTTCTAGTTTGTCAACAATCTCAACGTCCTGTATATTATACTCAATGAATGACTGCCAATCTTTCTGATACCATTCACTGAATGTCTCGTAGGGATTGCCGTCTTTTTGTTCACCCAACTCAACAGACGCAATGTGATTAAGAGCATAAGACTCTTGAGCTGTATATGTAAACTTGCGATATAGTGCCATGAAGTCTAGAGATGCAACACCTGCTATCTCGTATGTTTGTTGTGTTCTTCCCATTTTATAAACTGATCTTTCTCGCACCGAACCCCAAGGCGACAATCGTTTTAATTCATCTTCACCAAACAGATTGATGATACGATTGCATATGTAAGGTATATCAAAAAACTCTGTGTTCCAGCCTGTGATAATGTCTGGATAGTGTCGTTCCCAGAACACCATAAACTCTTTAAGTAGATGCACTTCACTTTCACATTTGATATAGGTAACATCGTCACGTTCTGCTGTGAAGTCACCGACACCCCACACCACAATTCTTTTGGATTGATGGTTCTTGATGGTGATTGATATTAGTTCTTCTTTTGCTTCAGTTGGTGAGGGAAACCCATTCTCTGATTTGACTTCAATATCAATTGTTGCCATCATCAGTTGTTCCATATCAAACTCTACACGACCATTATACTTGTCTGCAATATAACTGTATGTGTGTAAAGTATTACCATAGACTAGTTCTGGTTGTGACTTGTAAGCTTCAATGTGTTCTTTTGCTTCACGCATGTTGTCAAATTGAATATTTGTAACGTACTTGCCATCTAGGGTTTTGTATGGTGTTTGTTTTGCTACAGGAGCATATAATGTTGGTGAATACTTTACACGTTTGTTTATGTTACGTTCGCCATCTTTGACTTCACGCACCAAAAGAAAGTTGCCGTATTGGAGTACATTTGTGTAAAAATTCATAGTAGTATAATACCACTTGGTAGGAGAAAAATCAAGGTACTTTTATATAAAATTTTCTAAACTTCCAACTTCATTTTTTGCGAACCTGCCGATAAGTCGTTCAGATTTTCCCATGTTCCCCTGTGTTGCACAAGACCTATCTGTATAACATACTGTTGTAAATCTTTGGCCAGGCCCATGAATAGGTGTAACGCAATGTAGTGACTTAGAATCTGCAATGCATACTGCATTATCTGGCAAGTCTATACCTACACCCCAACGCGGAAATGATAGGTAAGCACCTGTGTAAGACCCCTGACGATGACAACTCATCGTTGTATACTCAACGTCCTTGCCATCAGAGTGTACGGCCATAGCGGTACTCTGCATTGCGCTGTACCTGTTTGCTGATAGAGTTGTTACCATTCCATGTCTATGTTCTGGTGCAATTGCTTCTTCTGCAAACCTACGTTGTCTTCGATATATCTCTGGTGCAGCTTTGTAAAACGCTCTTTCAACATCAACACAAAGCTCTTCTAACTCTTCCCACTTAATAGGATTTGATATGTTGATTGCTCCAGTAAACCTTCCACGTTTTGCACCAATCATTACTGAATTAATTTCATTTGCATACGCAATCATACCCCACTTACCACTTTTTGTTTTGACGTAGTAAGAGTTGGGCGTTCGTAGTTTGTAATGCTCCCCTTCAATAAGACCTTTCTTTTTCATTTCTTCAGCATCAATAGGCCCAGCACAGTTTGCTCTCATAACTGAACTTTCTTCAATACTATACAGAATATCTCTCATACGGTTATCTGGAAATGCATTAGTTACCACATACGCAATAGGAACACCCTCACCATCTAGTGTAGAGTCTGGGCGATATATTGCTGTATCGTTTGTTACATTAATGATTTGGTCTAAATCAGACTCATCATAGAACTTTCCATTCCATTTTTCAAAGGTTTCTTTTTCGCCGTAATCATTTTTTGCTGTTATTTTTATCATTCGTATTCTTCTATCCAAATCATAGCATCAGTTAATTTTTTACAGTATTTGTTATCAGTGTGTACTTGGTCATCAAAAACTTTTCTCGTTGCACAGTATTTCATACCCTCACCTTCATTAGACACATTTAGAGCTTCAGATGGAATAATTGACCCAATTTTAATTTCTGAGCTTAATCCATATTCACTGTCCATATCTAAAATTTGAGTAGCAACAAATGCTGTCCGTACCACATTTTTCATGTCAGTAAATTTTTTCTGTTTCCACTCAATTTTCATTTCACCAAACTTTTCATAAACCCCTTTGCGAGTTTACCTTCCATTCTTACTGCCTGTCGTTCCCATGGCTGTTTTGACCATGAAGTATGAGTATAGTCAACATAAGAACCATCTTTAGTTTTCCACAATTTGCGAGAACCAAGTTTCACTGGATACACACGATCTACCATAAGACCTGTGGCTGTTTGATAAACATGAACCATCTCATGGCATATCGTTTGAATAAATCGTTTTAGACCAGATAAGTTTAGATTACCATTCTTAAACTTGTGCATACGTTTATCCACTTCAATTGTAAACTCACGATCACTATTCATCTGCATACAAAAACCATATGCACCTTCATCTAAACACTTAGTCAATTGAACTTCAATTTCTAGAGTTGAATGTCTAGGCATCAATTCAGAAATACAATACCATACGACATTTTCTGTCAGTTGACGTTGTTTCTTAGTTCCACCGATTACGGTTACTTGATTCAAGGATTTTCCTTTGTTTTTTGACTATATGAATAGGATAACATACTCAACACGTTTTGTCAAGGCCCAGTATGGTGTCGATCATACAGATTGATATCTAGGAAATCATCATATATTTTTATCACTCTCCACTAAACTCCTGTTCACAATATGTTCATCTTCTATTTCTTCTTTACTTTGTCCAAAGTAAGCGACCGCATAATGTTCTCGTATCATGAAATCATTAAGCGTCATCTGGGCATCTGTCTTTGCATCGTGTATAAGAAATTCACCCAAAATTCTTCCGTATTTTCCTTTGCCGTCTTGTCTGGTGCGTAGTGTTTGTGTTGAACCAACTGGCAAATAACTTAACACAACTTCTTTTGCCATTAGGCCATAAATTTTTTCTACTTTATCTGAAGTGCGACTTTCTGGTGTATCAATACCATAAAAACGGATTCTTTGTTTCTTTAACCAAACACCAAAGCCCAAGTCGATATCAACATCAGCAGTGTCTCCATCGATCACCTTTACAATTTTACATTTATATTCATACACCGAAACTTTCTCCACAACCACAAGATGATGTTGCTGATGGATTTGAAACCTTGAGAAATGAACCAGATAAATCAGTAACATAATCCACTTGACTTCCATCAAGATATGTTTCTGCTTCGGGATCTATTAACAAAAATCCCTCGATAGGTTTTATGCATGGTTGCATACGATTATCCTCGCTTGCAATTCCCCACACATATTCAAATCCATTACAACCGCCCGACTTTACGCCAAGCGTAACGTAGCCTTCATTGGCTGCGCTCTGTAAGTATTCTTTTGCTAATGGTGTTAATGTTACCATGTACTATATTTATAATCCTTCTTTGACACATGCCCCCTTGTCTTCAATTTTTTCTACTCTTTCTATCAAATCAAAGAATAAATCAAACGCTCCGCGTATTTCTTTCTCAGGACTTACTCTGTTGTAAGGAACACACAATGTTTTTACCTCAGAGTTTTGTTTTTCAACTACCGTTCTAGCTTCCATGCACGATTCCATACTCGGCATTTCAGTTTTGTAATCAAACCCACCATTAGACATTGCAGTTACAATTAGTAATGCTTTAATCAT
>Ga0222719_10005764_pt1 | contig 10634 bp, 8 predicted proteins | sample C33_34DmetaG_FD_165039 | JGI IMG/M metagenome (GOLD analysis project Ga0222719, IMG submission 165039) | Estuarine water microbial communities from San Francisco Bay, California, United States - C33_34D | ecosystem: Environmental > Aquatic > Marine > Unclassified | place: USA: California...
GTAAAGTATATGAAAAAAGAATTCATTATCCGTTTTTTAAGTTAACGGAAAATATAATCCATACGTTTAAATTTTATTATACTGAAGTAGATGATATTGAACATTTACAACATGAAGTAATTTGTTTTTTATTATCTAAAGTGCATTTATTTGATCCTTCAAGAGGAGCTAAAGCATATTCTTATTTTGGTACTATAGCAAAACGATATCTAATCCTCCAAAACCAGAAAAATTATAAAAAACGTATAGATAAAGCCCCCGTAGAAGAATTATATAAAGATGATAACCATTCTTATACTATTGGAGAGGGTACGGCAAATGAAGTATTAAATGCTTATATTGATTTATTTGTTACTTATTGCTCTACTAATTTGTATGATTTATTTCCAAAAAAACACGATGCTGAAGTAGCAGATGCTGTTTTAGAATTGTTTCGTAAACGGGAAGAGATAGATATTTTTAATAAGAAGGCATTATACATCTATATTCGTGAAATGGTAGATGTTAAAACTCCTAAAATCACTAAAATAGCTTCTCAACTTTATAATATATTCAAAGATAATTATATATTTTATCTAGAAAATGGTTATGTAGAATTCGAATAAGGTTATATTTATACATGAATAAATACTATAAATATGAGTCAACAATTCGAAAAAGTAATATTTGGTAAAAAGAAATTCTCGGATTTACTTGAGGAAATCTATAATAACCAAAAACGACGCGAAGCACAAGTAACCGCGCTTATTTCCGAGTTAAAACCGATGGTTTCCGACATTGGTGACGCTACCTTAATTGTACCTCTTATTAAAGAATACATGGAAATTGGAGTAAAAAATGATGATGCTCTAATTAAGATGGCTACGTTAGTTCAACGTGCTCTTAATAATACTAGTGATGATGGTAGTTTAGGAATTTCTGATGAAGAAAAAGCCCAATTACTTGAAGAAATGGAAAAATTACAAAATAAATAAAAAATAATGGGGTTTACTTCTCAAAAATATGGAATGGCCCAAATGGGGGAAACTATGGGGTTTTCTTCACCTCAAAGTGGTAATGTAAAAACCACTTTTATACCTGTTAGAGTTACTAATATAATTTTAGATGATTCTAATATGGATATGTATAAAGCAGCCGGTGGGGATAATGGAATTGGTGCTATAACTTTTAATAGTATTAGTATTCCTAATAATTCTTCCGGTTTTAATTTTGCTTACCCCTTATTTCCTAATAGTAAACAATTCCCTTTAATTAATGAAATTGTATATCTAATTAGTCTCCCTAGACCTTCTTCCCAAAACACCCCAGGAAACGAAAGAAGATATTATATAACCGCAACCAATATATGGAATCACCCTCACCATAATGCCCTCCCTATATCCGGATCTATAACTGAAAATCAAGAAAATGATTATGAAGCTATAAAAGGAGGATCTGTTAGGAGGGTACAAGACCAATCTACTGAAATTTATTTAGGTTCTACTTTTAAAGAAAGAACTAACATCCACCCCTTAAGACCATTTGAAGGGGATATTATCCATGAGGGTAGGTGGGGTAATAGTATTAGATTTGGGTCTACTGTTAAAGATAAACTAAATAATTGGTCTAGTGGTTCTTCCCAAAATGGAGATCCTATTACTATTATTAGAAATGGTCAACCCACCAATTCTTCAGATGAAGGCTGGACTTTAATTACTGAAAACGTAAATCATGATTTAGCATCTATTTATGCTACTTCAACACAAAAAATCCCTATTAGTGCTTCTTATACTGAATTTAATAGTTATCAAACTTCCCCTATAGCTGCTAACCAATATCAAGATAACCAAATTTTACTTAACTCAGGTAGACTATTCTTTAATTCTAATAAAGATCATATCTTATTTAGTTCTAAAAAGTCAATTGGTTTAAGTGCTGTAGAAGGGATTAATATTGATACTACTAATAATGTAACTATTTCATCTAATAAAATTTATTTAGGTTCAAAAGATGCAACTGAACCCTTACTATTAGGTAATACCACACAGCAGTTATTAAGAAGTTTAATTGAAGGTATGAAACAATTCATGACAGTCGCCTCAACTGCCACCTCAGCAACCGGTGAACCTTTACCTGCAATTAATACCTCAGCTACAATTTTAACTAATTTATTAAATTCATTAGAAACCCAACTCGATTACATAAAATCTAAGGATAATTTTACTATATAATGCCTTTTACTCCTGAATTAAATACAACTTTACCTCCTAATACTGCTCTTTTGAGTAATGGAGTAGTTTTTAGTTTAGAATCTACGGGCTTTGCTCAAAGAGGAATAGCTAGAGATGCTAGTGGGAATATTTTGTTTGAAGGTCCTGAAACTGCTTCTAGTACTTTTATTATATTTGACACATTATATACAGCTTTGTATCCTTTTAGTGATGTTCAACCTACATCAGAATGGAATGTTATAGAGGAATTAGATGAAGTCACAGTAGTAGCAAAAGCACCTTCTCAAAAAGATATAGAAGTTAGAAGAGCTGAGGAAAATAAAAAAAGAGAAGAAGCACAACAAAATGTAGAAGTAGCTAAAGTCGAAACTCAAACTATTACAGAAAATACCCCAGACAGTCAAAAACCAAAAAGCACATCTAAGCTTATTAAGGTGATAATGAATATAGGTTTAGGATTAGTTACTTCACAAATTCCTAAAATCTTAAGCATGGCTAAAGAAGCTGGGATTGAGGAAATTAACTCTGCTAAAGAAGAACTTCCTGATCTTTGTCCTAATCCTGAAGTTTTAGATAGATTAGAAGAAACTATAAATCAAATAACCTTACAATTAAATCAAGTATCTAATAGATTAAATAATTACCAACAATCTTTTGGTACTACTAATGATGGTTTAAATGCATTAAGACAAACCATTACAGGGGTTCGTAGAGCTAAAGGTACTGCTCAAATTGCAGCTAATGTAGCTGGATTAGCTGTTATATTAGGTCCTCTAACATCAGCTATAGCTGTAGCCGATACTTTTATTCAAAATACTCTTTATAATAAAGATGGGGTACCTAAACTTTCTAGAGCTATTTCTGCTATAGGTAGTGTATTAATGGTAGTAGGTATTGTAATTGTGCTAATTTTAAAAATTGTAGATTTACTAGAAAAATTAAAAGCATTATTAGCTAAATGTCGTCCGGAGTCTTTAGAAGATGGAACTATTATTGAATTAAATGACGTTGTAAAAGGATATATAGCAACAGCTAAAAATGCAGACCAAGACCCAGAAAATGGGGGTAATAGTTTAAATCAAGTGTATAAAGAATTTACTTTAAAAATTGTAGAAGAACCTTATAAAGGGGATCTAACTCGAAAAGTAGCCCAAGCTTTAAACTCACAAGGAGTAGTAATGCTACGAAGCCAGGCCTCCTTTACAACAACCCCAGGTATCTTGATAGACGAATTAAAATTTAGAATTGACGAAGGTAATTTAAATCCTTATTAATATTTAATATTTATAACCAAAATAATAATGAAATCTACAGAACTTAAAAAATTAATTAAAGAGGCAGTGAGAGAAGCCATTCAAGAAGAATTAAAAGATATTCTTTTAGAGGCTGTTCGCTCACCCAAACCTACTATTACAGCAGGTGCCCCAGTTGCGCCTGTAGTAGAAACAACAACACCCAAACCAACAATTGCAGAACAAAGAGCAGCATATGCTTCTATTATGGGGGACATGAAAGTAAGTGGAGGGAATATGAACTTAACATCAGCAGATGTAAATACTTTCCAACCACGTCCCGTAGATTCTGCAAATGGGTCCCTACCATCTGGAAATGTAGGCTTAGACCAAATTATGGGATTAATTAAAAAATAATTAAATGGCGTTTGGAGCAAGACAAATAAACCCTTTAGATAAAAAACCTAGAGTAGCAGTAGGGATTAATATCCCTTTTTCTGCTACTAATGCTATTACTCCAAATTTTACAACAAGAGATGCCCTTAAAAATAATGTTATAAATTTTTTATTAACTAACACTAATGAAAGATATATGAAACCTACTTTTGGTGGGAATTTAATTTCAAAATTATATGGGGCTCTAAATGAAACTGAAGCCGAAACAATAGGTGATGAAATTAGACAATTATTAAGATCAAATTTCCCAAATATTACAATAAAAGAACTCAACTTCCAATTAAATGAAACTACTAATTCTATTACTTTTAATATAGTATACGATACTGTAACTAATGAGGGGGAAATAATTAATATTACAATATAAAATGGCAAAGATATATAGAAGAAATATAAATTATCTTAATAAAGACTTTCAAGGATTTAGAAATTCTTTAATTAATTATGCTCAAACTTATTTCCCTACTAGTTATAATGACTTTACAGAAGCTTCACCCGGTATGATGCTGATGGAAATGTCTGCTTATGTAGGTGATGTGTTATCGTTTTATTTAGATAATCAAACTCAAGAAACATTCACTCAATTTGCTCGTCAAACCAAAAATTTATTTGAATTAGCTTATATGTTTGGGTATAAACCCAAAGTAACATCTGTTGCTTCAGTTGAATTAGAAGTATCTCAGGTAATTCCTGCTACTGCTACTGGTAGTATCCCTAATTTTGATTATGCTTTATTTATTCAACCTAATGCTACTGTAAAAAGTAATGTTGGTGGGCCTAGTTTTTTAATTGAAGATGCTATAGATTTTTCTTATTCTAGTTCTTTGGATCCTACTGAAGTAGAAGTATATGAACAAGCTGGGGGACAAACAGTTTCATTTTTATTAACCAAAACCGTTAAAGCTATCTCAGCTACAATTAACAGTACTACTATAAATACCGGAAATACACCACAAGAATTTTATACTACTACTATTAATAATAATAATATTATTGGCATTTTAGATATGACTGATGCTAATAATAATCCATGGTTTGAAGTACCTTATTTAGGACAAGAATTGGTTTATACTTCTGTTAAAAATACTAATCCTAATGACCCTAATAATTATCTAAATAAAGGTGATGTGCCTTACCTACTAAAAACTACACAAGTAGCAAACAGATACACTACACGTTTTATAGACTCAGGATCTTTACAAATCCAATTCGGTGCCGGTAAATCTACAGATACTACTGAAGAAGTTCTTCCAAACCCCGAAAATGTAGGTTTAGGTTTAACTTTTGAAAAAGATAAACTAACAACAGCTTATTCACCAACAAACTTTATCTTTACTAATACTTATGGTATAGCCCCTACCGGACTCCTTACAGTAAGATATTTAACTGGGGGGGGAGTATCTGCTAATGTTCCATCTAATACTTTAACTACTCTAACCGGAAATATTAGTTTCCAAAAAACTGGACTTAGTAATTCTGATGTATACTTTAATTCTCTTACAGTTAATAACCGCTTTGCAGCCTCAGGAGGACAAGATGGGGATACTATTAGTGAAATTAGACAAAATATTATATCTAATTATTCTTCACAACAAAGAACAGTTACAGCTGATGATTATTTAGTAAGAGCTTTATCAATGCCTCCTAAATATGGAGATATAGCTAAAGCATATATTACCCAAACTAATTTAGAAAGTGTACTACCTGGAGAAATTCCTTCTAGTTTATCTTTATATATATTAACATTTAATAATACCGGTAAATTAACAACAGCATCATCTACTTTAAAACAAAATCTCCAAACATATTTATCTCAACATAGAGTAATCGGAGATTCAATTTCTATTAAAGATGGATTTGTAGTAAATATTGGTATTGAATTTGAAATAGTAGTACTCCCAGAATTCAATAATAATCAAATATTAAATACTTGTATATCACGTCTAAAAAATCAATTTTTAACTAGTAGGTGGCAAATTAATCAACCTATTATGCTAAAAGATATATCAATCTTATTAGACAGAGTACCCGGGGTTCAAACTGTTAAAAATGTTTATATTACAAATAAAGTAGGAGCTTCTTTAGGATATTCTCAATACGCGTATGATATTGAAGGAGCTACTATTAATAATGTAGTATATCCTTCTTTAGATCCTATGATTTTTGAAGTAAAATATCCTAATACTGATATTAAAGGTAGAGTAGTACCAATGTAAAATAAAATATTATGGCTGTATATAAATTATTTCCCACAAAAGATACTACGCTTTATTCCCTATTCCCTAATATGAATACGGGGTTAGATGAAATTGTAGAAGCTACTACAATGACTCTTCAACAGACTCCAGTACCTAATGTATCTAGATTCTTAGTAGACTTTTCTAATACTGAAATTACTAATACTATTAACAATAAAGTTGGTGACAACTTATGGCAAGCCAATCTAAGATTATTCACAGCAGAAGTAACTGGTTTAGATTTAGATACTACTGTAAAAGTCCACCCTCTAGCAGCTAATTGGGGGATGGGTACAGGTAAATATCTAGACAACCCTGCAACTGATAATGGAGCTAGTTGGATTTGGGTACAATATTCAGGAAGTACACAAACACCCACAAGATGGTCTACTTTATTTAATACTAGTAATATAACAGGTTCATATAATTCTTCATATGCCTATGCTGGTGGTGGTGCCTGGTACCTTACAGGAAGTGATTCTGGAGTAATTTTATCCTCATCTCAAACCTTTAGTTATGGTGATACTTTAGACTTAGATTTAAATGTAACCGATATCGTTCATAATTGGTATAGTGGTAGTATTACTCAACATGGGTTTATTGTAAAACAATCTGCCTCTCAAGAATTTGTTGCTAATAATAATTTCCAAACTGAATTAAAATATTTTAGTGTTGACACACATACAATATACCCTCCTTGTTTAGAAATTAAATGGGATGATTTTGTTTATAGTACTTCATCAACTATAGCCGAAGTATCTACACCTGCTGTTTTTGTTTCCCTAGACGAAAACCCAGGATTATTTTATTCAGAAAGTATTAATAGGTTTAGAATTAATTGTCGCCCAAAATATCCGGCACGTACCTTCCAAACAGCTTCATTATATACTACTCAACATTATTTACCTACAGCTTCTTATTGGGCTATTCAAGATTTAGAAACTAATGAATATATTGTAGATTTTGATACTACTTATACTAAAATTAGTTCCGATACTACAAGTAGCTATTTTGATGTTTATATGGATGGGTTACAACCTGAAAGAAATTATAAGATTTTAATCCAAACTACTATACAAAACAGTACACTAGTTTTAGATGATAATTACTACTTTAAAGTTAGAAAAGGATGAGTCGCGTAAACCTAGATAAAAGAGTATACTCCCGAAACCAGTATACTCAAGTAATTGATACCCAGTTTACTCAATTAGTACAGCAACAAACTAAAGAAGAAATAGCTGCTATTCAAGCTACCCCTTCTGTAACTGTATCTCAATTCTTTTCATATTATAATGAGATATTTTCTGATATACCTAAACTTGGAGATACCAACTCTCATGAGTATCTTATTAAACGTAGTTCAGAATATATTGGATTCGAACCTCAAAGCGAAGAGATTGAAGCTTTACTTCAAGAAATTAATTCCCTTAGAACTGAATTATTAGAAACCCAAGTACAATTAGCAGCAGCAACTAACCCTACTTCATGAGTACCCAAATCTCAATATCACCCATTTCCAATATAGAAAATCAGGAGGGAATTTTAGTTACAACTCCTGAAAATTATTCTGTAGAGGATCAAACATTAGTTACTAATTTTAATGTACCTAGTACATTTATCCCATTTCAAAACACCATTGAATTTACAATGTATAATTCTAATGGTGAACTTATTAAACACTCAGCAAATTATTCTGACTACCAAATTCAGGAAGAATTTTTAGAAATAGACTATGAATTACCATTTAAATATATGTTAGATGGTACCTATATTTCTTCTTATAATTTTGTTCAAAATAGACTTTCTTCTAATACTTCACAAAGATATTATATTAGTGAAATTTCTTCTAATAGAACTGAAATTAGATTAGATAGTACTAACATTAGTAATGAACAAATAATTTCTTCAAGTTTAGAATTTATCCAATATAGAAATGCTGATGAATACTTCCCAGATTTTTATATTAATTTTGGAGAAAATAAATTAGAACTTGCTAATAATATTTTATTGGATACTTCAAACCCTGAAAATCCAACAGTATTAATTAAATTATACTATCCTCTCCCTGAACAATACGATATAAAATCATCATTATATATTAGTGAATTTATATCTAATCCTATATATGTAGAGGGAGTAGTTACTAGAACTTTTGAAGATCTTCCTCCACAAGGAATTCAATTACAAGGTCCTAATACTAATTTAGATATTAAAAATCAAGTAAATAATTCTACTACTTTTCAAAATATTAATACTTTAAAATCAAGTACATCTTCTAGTTTAACTAATCAAATCGATAGTTTATTAGCAGAACGTGGTATTCAAATTAGTGTAGATTATAGTAATTATAACAATTTTGTATACCTTTCCTCGGCACAAACACGTTTAGAAAATTTTTATTATAAACTATCATTAATAGAGGATTATAATGTAAGTGCCTCCTACATTTCAGATCCTACATCATCTTATATGTCTGAAAGTAAGGCTATATATGATGCCAAAATAAATGAAATTATAACTAATTTTGATGGTTATGAATACTACTTGTATTTTGAATCGTCAAGTACAACCTGGCCTAAAACTAATACTGAACCTCCATTTACAAATGCTACAACTGGATCAGTTTTAGGTCAAGATTGGTTAATTGGACAATTAGCTACTGCTTCTTTATATGATGAATTTAATGATAATCAATTAATTCAAGCTATCCCTGATTATTTAAGGGATGACCCTACAAATGCTCCTCTAGAGTTATTTGTTGACATGTTAGGTCAAAATTATGATAGTATTTGGATTTATATTAAAGATATTACTAATAAATACAATGCTGATAACCGTATTAATTATGGTGTATCAAAAGATTTAGTAGCAAATATTATTAGAGATTTTGGAGTTAAAATTTACCAAAATAATTTTTCTTTAGATAATTTATATAACGCATTTTTAGGTTTAGATCCATCTGGTAGTTTCTTATTACCATTTGACTCCACAAACATACTCCCAGTATCTGCTAGTAGTGGGTATGAATATATTGAAACTTATGTAACTGCTTCTGATGTAGCAGGAGTTGGTTTAGATGATATAAACAAACGTATTTACAAGCGTTTATATCACAACCTACCAATGTTACTTAAGAAAAAAGGTACAGTTGAAGGTCTTAGAATTTTATTAAGATCTTATGGTATTCCTGATACTATTCTTCAAATTAATGAATTTGGAGGTAAAGATAAAATTAACACTAATGATTGGGATTACTGGTTTAAACGTTTTAATTATAAATTAGATATTAATACGGTTAATGATGATCATATAAAAACTCCATTTACCCTAGATACTAGATGGAATTCTCCTCAGGATGTCCCTGCTACTGTAGCATTTAGATTTAAAACAGCAGATTCAGCATCTGCTATTACATATCCATCACAATCTCTTTGGACTATTGATGGTACTGCTGGGGTAATGCTAGAATATTCAGGTTCAGGATTTACATCCGCTTCATATTCGGGTTCTATTGTAGATCCTGATTGGCAATATGCTTTATTACATTTTACACCTAATGGTATAGATTCGGCTTCAATTGCTTTACCTTTCTTAAATAACGATTGGTGGACTGTAGCTGTAACTAGAGACGGTGCAGATTATACTTTATATGCCGCTAACAAAATCTACTCAGGAAGTGATGGGTCATCTATTGGATTTGTAGCATCATCATCTATTAATAATGGTGCTGCAGACTGGGAAAATGGAGCTTTATCATTCTTCCCACCTTCTCAAAGTTTATCATTAGGAGGTGTTTCTTATAGACCTTTAACAGGTTCGTATCAAGAAATTAGATACTATTCAACCCAACTTAATACTGGATCATTTTATGATTTAGTAATGAACCCTCAATCTATTGAAGGTAATTATACAAGTGCTTCATTTGCTCAAGTAGCATTTAGAGGAGCTTTAGGAGGCGAATTATACACAGGATCAATTTCAATTCACCCTGCAGTTACAGCTTCAGTATCTAGAACATCTTCATTCTCATCTGGGAACGATTTTTCTATAACAGGTTCATTTACTCCTAATAGAGAATATGTTTTCTACGATTCACCCGCTGTAGGTATCAAAAATAGAAATACGGATAAAATTAAACAACAAAACTTAATTTTACCTGAAGGTGATACCTTATCACAAAATATTTCAATTCAACAAAGTTCATTTATTAGTCAAAGTTATACTAATAATTTAAACTTACTTGAAGTAGCTTTCTCACCACAAAATGAAATTAATAATGATATTATTGAATCTTTAGGATATTTTAATATCGGAGAATATATTGGTGACCCAAGATTAGTTTCTTCATCTGCTGTTTCTTATCCTTCATTAGATGAATTAAGAGATGATTACTTTAAAAAGTATATAGATAATTATAATGAACTTGATTTTGTAAGATTAATTAGATTCTTTGATAATTCTGTCTTTAAAATGCTTAGAGATTTTGTTCCCGCAAGAAC
>Ga0222719_10005765_pt1 | contig 10634 bp, 2 predicted proteins | sample C33_34DmetaG_FD_165039 | JGI IMG/M metagenome (GOLD analysis project Ga0222719, IMG submission 165039) | Estuarine water microbial communities from San Francisco Bay, California, United States - C33_34D | ecosystem: Environmental > Aquatic > Marine > Unclassified | place: USA: California...
TCAACCTGGAGGCTTGTCATCGGCATTGTTGGGAAGTATTTTGTCTGGGCGCGGTCACGATGGACCTTCGCCAGGAGGGTGGAATCTAAAGTCGGTCGCGCAAGTGTTGGCGGAAGATTATGCCGACAGAGACTGGAATATTGTGGCGCACTCGTGGGACTTCCCGTCATTCCGTATGAAGGACGTGGCACAGTTTCAGACGCTAATCGAGTTGTACAGAGCAGGTGCGAAGGCAAACCCGCCTTTGTCAGCCTTCACTGGACGCTGGACGAATGCTGCGGATGGTCAGCTATCCGCGCTTGAATGCGTGGCGGCGGTTTCGCCAAATGCTTTCATCATCCCTTTGAATGACGACGAACTCGCCGATGCAGCCGTCGCACCTCAGATGGGCGAAAATTCGTCTGTGAACCCCCGCTGCTGGGCTTCATTTAAATTTCTGCAGGCCCTTCTTCGATTGTCGGACAGTGCGCCTTTGTATCGTCGAGTTCGGGACTTGTTTGTCAAATGCTTGCTGACATGCCCGGAAGTTCTCCTCTGCTCACTGGTTCGCTTACAGCTAACAGCAGCGGCGGCCGCGGCCCAGAAAGAACCTGGAAGCGAAGCAGTCGTCAACTCAGGGGTACAGATAAAGACAGAGCTCATGCGAGAGCTCATTCCCTTATTTTTCCGCCCCAACGCCCATCACCGAGTCCAAAATGGGCAAATGGCGTTACGACGATTGTACGCTATTTCGCCCAGCACAGTCACCGCGGCTTGTTTTGAAGCTTGGCGTGGTGCTGCTGGGGACAACCCACAAGTTCGTTTAGCTGGTATTGTGCATATCATCAACATTGCTCGACTTTTGCCGTCCCCTACTGACGCCGTCGCTGCTCTTTTGAACGGTAGCAAGGATGCCGAATTCAGTATTTCGATCGCTTTCGTCATGGCGGACAACGACTACCTCCAGCTCAAGCCGTGGCTGGGTGAGAAACTGAACTCGAAAGGCTCGGCAGGAACTTTTGCCGTCTCTCTGGTTTCCTTTCTTCGAAAGACCTATTCAAGTGCCGGACCCCGTGGCGGCGGCGAGGGAGGCTTGCCGGCTCCTTTTGTGAGTCTTGAGAACATGGCCACCTCCCTTCAGCTTCTCCAGGCGCTTGACTCGTCGCTTTTATCACAGAGTGTAGCTGGTCTAGATCGGACCCTCAGCTTCGGGAACACTCTTGGAGAGAACGTGAAATCGTTGACCGAGGCTTGTGGGGCGGCCTTCCCGACGCTGCGATCGTCGTTCTCTTCGGCGCGTGGAAATGCTGGCGCCGGGCCTGGCAGCGGTCTACCGCAGCCCCAGACAGCGTCGGAAGATGTCGAAGAAATGGCCACTGCATATTTCCAGAAAATTTACACCTCTGAGACGAGTATCGGCGAGGGTGTCGAAATGCTTAAGCGGTTCAAGAATTCTGGCAACGCTAAGGAAAACGACATTTTTGCTTGTATGGTCCATAACCTTTTCGACGAATATCGATTCTTTTCGAGATATCCAGAGAAGGAGCTCAGAATCACAGCCATTCTCTTCGGCGCTCTCATTCAGGAGCAGCTTGTAAACAGCATCACTCTCGGAATCGCTCTCCGTTATGTGCTCGAGGCTCTCCGGAAGCCTCCATCTCCGCCCGGATCGACTTCAAGCAGCGGCAAAATGTTTAAATTCGGAATGTTTGCCTTGGAGCAGTTCAAGGGCCGACTGCATGAGTGGCCGCAGTACTGCTCTCACATTGTCCAAATTCCGCACCTCCAAGAAGGATACGCAGACTTGGTTGCGGAAATTGAGCAAGAAATGGCTCGTAGTCAAGGCCGCCCGAACTCAGGTGCTTCTACACCGGCTGCAGGAGCTGCAGTCTCCGGGGAGAGCGGTGCTGGATTTGGAACGCCGACCCGTACTCCTGGGACGCCGACACAAATGGATCTTCCGGGTCCGGCTCGTGAAGGCGGTAAGAACGCCGTTGCAGAGTTCGGTCCGAACTTGGGCCGTGCTGTTACGGAAGGTGCTGACGAAGACAGGGAGTTCGAGGCCCCGCCGGACACTGTCCTCGATCGGGTCCAATTCTTGGTCAATAATCTTGCTCCGTCGAATGTCGAGCAGAAGGCACAAGAGCTGAGGGAAATGTTAGAGCCCAAGTACTTCGGTTGGCTTGGGCATTTCCTTGTTGTGAAGCGTATCAGCACTCAGGCCAACTTCCACTCGCTTTACTTGTCCTTCCTTGACAATCTCGGGGAGTACGGAAAAGGGTTAGTCGAAGCTATTCTGAGCAGTGTATATCACAATATCGGAAAGCTTCTCCGGTCACCAAAGATTACAACTTCGTCTTCGGAACGAAGTTACTTGAAGAACTTGGGTATCTGGCTTGGTCAGATTACGCTATCGCGTAATCGCCCAATCTTGCAGATCATGCTGGACTGTAAGGAGCTGTTGTTGCAGGGCTACGAGACAGGCAAGCTTATTGCGGTAGCTCCATTCCTCGCGAAGACACTGGAGGGTGCAAAGAACTCGGTCATTTTCCGTCCTCCAAACCCATGGCTTATGGGCATTTTGGGGGTTTTCCGCTCCGTATACAATGTGGAAGGTCTCAAGATGAATATTAAGTTCGAGGTGGAAGTTTTGTGCAAGAACCTAGGAGTGAAGCTTGAGGACATTCCTTTACGTGACAACGTCCTATACCGCAGAATCGCCCCTGTTAAGGAGCGAAATCCAGACTTCAACATAAAGTCCTCGACAGCTCAGAAGCCATCGCAACCGGGCCTTTCGGCAACGAGGGGACTAGGAAGTCCCGAGCCGCAAACTCTGTCGCTGCCGTCTGTACCGTCTGGTCTCACTGGCGAAGACTCAGTGACCGGTGATCAGCAGGGCACTATGATACCTAACCTTGGCGCGTACGTAACCGTCAACCCAAGCCTTCCGCAGTTGCTGCAGTCTCAGGGTGGATCTGGTCTAGCCGGCTTGACAACCAATTCCTTGAAGCGATTGGTACCTGTTGCCGTCGACCGCGCCATTCGCGAGATCATTCAGCCTGTTGTCGAACGCAGTGTCATGATTGCCTGCGTTACAACCAAGGAAATCGTAGTAAAGGATTTCGCGATGGAAAGCGACGAGACGAAAATGAGAAAGGCCGGCCAGCTGATGGTCGCTAATCTTGCTGGAAGTCTTGCGCTTGTGACGTGCCGTGAGCCTCTTCGGTCCAGCGTTTCGACGCACCTTCGGCAGTTGCTCACAAGTAATCTCGGTCGTTCGGACAAACTCAATGAACAGGAACAGAATGTGATCGAGCAGTGTGTTCAGATTTGCGCTACTGACAATCTGGAACTTGGTTGTATGTTGATCGAGAAGGCGGCAACCGAGAAAGCCGTGAGAGACGTGGATGAGGCACTGGCTACTGCAATCAACACTCGGCGCAGGCATCGGGAGCAAACAGGAAAGCCTTTCTACGACATGTCCATCTTCTCCAATGGAAACCAACGCTATCCAGCGGCGCTTCCGGACGCACTGCGTCCAAAACCCGGCGGGCTCAGACCAGAACACTTCCAGCTTTACGACTCATTCCAGCGCCTGAACAGGCAGAATCAAGGTTTAGGCCCGGTCCCATCAGGTTCAAACCTCATTGGATCTCGTTCTGCTTCGGGTGAACTAGATGCTGGCTCGCAGATGAAAGCTGGTGCGGTTCAGCAATTCAGTTCTGAGGCGCTGAACTCCTTGGCAACGAAACTAGACTCTACCGTTGCCGCCCTTCTCTCGGCGGCAGGGCCTCGTGCTCCAGAGATTAAACTGGCCATGCTTCCACCGGAGCATCAAATCCGACAGCTTCTTTCTGCCATCAAGCAAATCATGCCGAATGTTAGCCAGGGAGGCGGCATGTCCCGGCAGCTGACAAGCCAGGAACAGGATGTTGTGCTCTCGTTCTCTCAAGGGATCTTTAAGAGGCTTTACGAGCTCAGTTTATCTGAACCTCTACGCCTGGAGACTTTGGTTGCTTTACTCGAAGGCGTCAATGCCTATTGCCCGAAACTCGGTAAAGACATGGGCACTTGGGCTACGTACGCGCCCACGAACACTGAGCAACAGCGTCGGTTGCATCGGACTGTGCTCCTTCTGCTTGTCCGCAGTCGCCTCCTCTCAGTCCACGACCTTGACTCCTTCTTAGCAGCCAGGGCAGACAGTGGACGAAATCATGTCTGGGTGGAGTTTTCTCTCCTGTTCATCCGTACTGCCTTGATGGAAAGAATTTCCGGCCCGTCTGACTTCCCCAAACTGATGGACCTCATGACGAAGATCGCCGATGGAAGAAGTCCGGCCACGCCACAGGTCGTTCAGGCGTACCGGAAACCTATTCTTCGAATGTTAGAAGAGACTCGCGGTCCTGCACAGATGGCCGATCCCAATCGTCTGGTACACGCCTCAGGGGAAGTGGGCAAGAACTTTGTTTTCGAAGAGAACAGTAGCCTTTCAGTAAATTCGCTCGCCAGCTTGATGCAAGCTTCGAAGAAGGTCGCAGAAGCTACGGCCGCATTTGCTCGTGCCGATCCAGCGAACGCGAAACAGCAAATTACAGCTCTTCTCGACAGCTGGATTAGGCTGCAATCTGATATTACCGCTGGTGAGAAAGGCGCCGCGCAGTTTGTTCAGGCCTTACAGCAGTTCGGAGTCGGAAAAGTCGAGGAGCAAACGGAACGCTTTTTGCGATTGTCCACCTTGATCGTGGTAGACGCGGTTCTCGGTACGGCACAGTCTTCTGACGGCCAACGACCAAACTTGAATTACACGTTCGTGGATATGTACTGCAAGCTTCTTGTGGCCATTTTCCGGCATATGAATAGTGGAGGGCAGTCAGATCAAGTTGATGCTCAGCGCCTTGGATTACTGAATCGTATCCTCGGAGGTTCTGTTCGATCAATGATGTGGCACTACGAAACAAAGAAAGCGGCTAAGTCAAGCTGGGACCAGCGTCCCTGGTTCCGTCTGTTCATGAACCTCGTGAGCGATTTGAATAAGCCCGACCCAGCTTACGATTCGATCCGCCTCGGAATGCTCAGCGTTTTCGGTGCCGCTTTTCATGTTTGCCAACCACTTGCGATGCCAGGTAAGATGCGATGTTGCTGTTTCATAAGTCTTGAATCGTTGGCGCCGTCCTCTCACACCTATTTTCTACTACATAGGGTTTGCATTTGCTTGGTTGGAACTGGTGTCACATCGCCACTTCCTTCCGAACGTCATGCTCTTTCCTGGGCAGAAGGGTTGGAACATACTGCATCAACTTCTCGTCGATCACTTTCTTTTCCTGGAGCCCTATTTGCGTGGTGTTGAGCTGCCTCCGTCCATCCGGAAGATGTACGAAGGAACTCTCCGCGTCATGCTGATGTTGTTCCACGACTTCCCGTCTTTCCTGAGTGGATACCACCAGTCTTTTTGTAACGTGATCCCAGATAATTGTATACAGCTTCGCAATATTATCTTAAGTGCGACACCCAAAGGAATGAGCCCACCAGACCCGTTCACTCCGAACCTTAAGATTGATCTGCTCCCTGAGATTTCTCGTAGTCCGACTCTGCTTTCGGACATCATTGGCCCGATCGAGTCATTCAAAACGCACTTGGACGCCTTCCTGAAAGGCGGCCAACAACGAAACTTCTTGAACGGGTTGACCCCGCTGCTCTTAAAGGAAGGGTCGTCGGATGTCGACGCTTCCAAGGTTGGTTCCCTCGTATTGTACATCGGAGCCCAGGCCCTTGCACGGCTCCAGAGCTCTCAGATCAACCTGTCACGAACACCTGAAATGGAGGTGATCATGAAACTTATGGAACTGGATGATCGAGGTCGTTACACTTGCTTGAACGCAATCGCCAATCAACTCAGGTATCCCTCTAGCCAGACGCACTATTTCTCGTGCGTTTTGCTCTTTGTGTTCAGCGAGTCTAAGAGTGTGGCAGTAAAAGAACAAATCACACGAGTTTTGCTCGAACGCTTGATCGTCAACCGCCCCCACCCATGGGGATTGCTGGTTACGTTTATTGAGCTTATCAAGAACCAGCGATATGGATTTTGGAACTATCCGTTTACTCGCTGCGCTACTGAAATCGAAAAGGTCTTCGAGAGTGTCGCAAGGTCTTGCATGCCGGCCGGCACTCAGAGATCTACTCTTGTTGGAGGCGATGACCAGTAAGATCATCATATGACATGTTCTCGTTTTTAATTTACATCGTAATACGCACGCTATAGACCATAACACTCCATGCATTAATCTTATAAACGTTGAGTATGCTGAAGTGGTCTCTTTCTCTTACGCTATGATTTCATTCAAACTCCCCCCGGATCTCGTCCTCGAGGCGCCCTATCTCCTCGTATGCCCGATGTAATTGCTCCTTCAAGCTCCGGACCTGATCAGCATCCTTTCCTTGCTCGCCGTTCACGTTTTCCTCATCTACCAGCGACGCCATTTGTTCAAGATGAGATATCATCCTCCTGGCCTTCACAGACAAGTTCTCTTCGATGTACCGTTGAGCCGACCCAGCCTGCTGCGCCTCCTTTGCAACTAGAAGGAGGTTGTCCGGAGATAGAGCTGCCAATAATTTTTGCGACAACATCTGGGCTCGTTGAGCCGCCGAACCAGAGCGCTTCTTCTTCGATCCAGATCCTGAGTTTCGTAGAAGCTTGATTTCTTCTTTCAAGGCAGAAATCTTTGTGTCTCTGTCATGTTTGACTGCCTCTAGTTCCTCCCTGATGCGATCAGTCTCCAACTTCCTGGTTGCTTCAGTATCATCCAGTACACCCATGATTTTATCGAGGTAGTCGCGGTGGGACTCTTGAGTCTTCTGGATTCCCTTTTGTAGTATTGCAATGCTTTTCTTGTGCTTTTTCTCCGCTTCGACCATTTCCTCTTCCAGCAGCGACCTTTCCTCCACGAGCTTTTCAATTTCTAGCTTTAACTGCAGAACTTCGTCTTCGTACAAATAAAGTTTCTCTTCAAACTCAGCCTCGACTTCCTGAGCATGAAGTTCCGCCTCTGCTGTAATATGCTGCATTTCTTCCCGGAGCATCTCGACTTCTTGCTTATAGTGCTCAACATCTTTCCTCAATTTCATCACCAGCATCGGCTGGGCTTCCCCCGCCACACTGGTACCAGCAAAGACAGAATCTTCATCAGATATGGTCTTGTCCTCGACAACAGCTTCGTCTTGAACGCCATGGTTATCCTTTTCCTGCAACTTCAAGATAGTTCCAAGCTTCTCTCGGAACGAACATCCATTTTTCTTTGATTCAGAAAGCATGAGTCGGCGCTGCGAGTTGTTAGCATGAATGTCTCTTTGAGAAGATTGTCTAATATCTTCTTTTGCTGAAAGTAAAGACCGTCGCGACTCTTGCGAAGCAAGTGTGGCCCTCCTCTTTTTCTGATAGGTGTGCTCTAAATTTCGTCTGCGGATCCACGCCTGAAGAGTAGCAGCCGACTCGTCTTCTTCAACGCGAGCAAGTTCATCCTGTTCTGGCTCTACGAGTGTTATTGGCTTAACTTTCATGTTGCACCACCACAATTCAATTGCAAGAGTAGCTCCTTTCATAATGAGAAATTGGTCCCGGTCGATCTTTCCACGGACCATCGCTTGCAGTCGAGTCGCGGCATTTTTTGTCTGACGATAACGCTTCAGTCCTTGACGGCCACGGTACCACGCAGCAATTATCGACGCTACTTCTTCCTCCTCCATATCATCAAGAAAGCTTAAGGACAAAGAATCGTCGCATGATTTATCATCAAATGAATTGAGCTTTTTCTTGCACCTTTCTCTAGCCAGAAATCCTCTTAGCGTGGACTGAACGATGATGACTGATTTGTTTTTTTGAGCTTCTTGCAAAATGTAATTACGATGGTACCAAGACGCAATTGTACTCGCCGCTTTGAAATCTCTCAATCGTTTTCGTTCTTCTAGAAAGGCACAGCAAATGTCAACGATAACATACGCTGCGTGAAGCCTCTTGGCGTAGGACTTTCTGGCCGCAGATCCTCTCATAGCTGCTTGGATAACAACAACTGAATACCGAAGTTCATCGAAGCAACGAGAAGCAGAGTGTGACCTGTAGAATGCGGCAATCTTTGTGGCCGACTCCTTGGCTTTTAAGACGCACCTCTCCCTATCTTGACGTCGACGTCGGATCCATCTCTGAATTTGGTTAGCTGCTGAGCTATAGTGGCTGTGTCTTCGAGCTTCAAGCATTTCTAGTGCCCCAGCTCTATAATAGACTTTTGTCCTTCCACAAGCAAAAGGCATGGTAAAGTCCCCGACTCGGTTCTTCTTGATATCAGTCGAGAATAGTAAAGACATCATGTACTGCGCCTTTTCATCTTGCTGCATGTCTTGCATGTTGTTGCTCTGTCGTCGAGTCAGTAGGCACCGAAACCGTTCCTCGACCGCCCTGTGAGACAATTTATTAGGAAATGTTTCCCTAGACAACTCAATGGCTGTGACTAGACCTGCACATTCAAGCTGTCGCATGGCAGTTTGATGATCAACAATCTCTGGCTGAAGGGTGTCGTTGGGTTTGATACAACGAATATACCGAGTTTGACTGTTCCGCATAGTCTTCATCAGATCTCGGAGCTGGAATCTGAACTTGTCGAAAACAGTCATATTCATCTTGCTTTTTCTTTTTACGTCATTACTTGTATCAATTAGCTCATGCTCACGAAGGAGTTCCCCGAACTCTGCAGCGATAAAAGGGTTTGAGCTTTTCATCGAAAGTCGAAGCAAGCCTTCTGGTAGCTTGTCAGTGTTTTGCTCTACAAAGCGAGAGGCGTCATAGATAACGGGACCTGCAAAATGACGAACACCAAATTCTGTTGTTTTCTGAAGGGCTCCATGCATAAAATATTCATTATCCTTGCAGCCGTGACGAATTCTTGACACAAAAGCCTGTAGAGATACATAGGATGAGAGATTCTGCACCAACAAACCACACTCTTGCCACTCGGTTACAATCGTCTCACTCACCTCACTGCTTCCATCAAGTCTAACGCACTCCTCATTCAGAGCACTAATAATACCATGTGTTCCCTCAATCAGATCAATAATACCAGAATTGTCAAATTCTTTGAAATCCATTACGGAGATACCCTCCATGGTATATTCCGTTTTCATTTTACGCAGTATGTCGACGACATACTTCTGCTGCACTTTCTCACTCGCATAGTTAACGCATAGTTGTTCAAAACGATTTACTTCAAACTGTTCAAACCCAAAGATATCAACAAGAGAGATGACTCCATATTCTTGATTGGCCTCCACGGAACCCGTCTGAACATTGACCGCCCGGACGACGGAATCAAAAACGCGAGCGTACATCTTCTTGGCCAAAGCATCACAGGCTTCTCTGGCGAGTTCAGCGTTTTGAGGTACGCTAAGCGTTTCTTGATTATTTTGAAATGATCTTGTAGTGAGAGCCTTTTCAATTACCTTTGCGTCAATCCCAAACGACACAGCTAGCTTGTCGAGTTCTTCTGGAGAAGAAATAGCGGCAATTCCATCTTCCCATTCAACAAACGAAATGTTTCCAAGACGTAAAATAGTTCCAAGCGCCTTCATCAACGTTTCAAGGTATAAACCACTCCATTGAAAGAGTTCTAAAGTTGCCAGAGTCTGTTGCGCCATTTCATAGTCCGAAATATGCTTCATCTCATGATCACCAATATCATTGAGATAGCGAAAGTCGGCCACAACCGCGTCTTTCCACTCTTCCCCCAGTAGCCGGCTCTTATCTTCAGGTGACATTGCCATCAATTGGTAAAAAATATGAAAGTTTCGCTCATCAGGAGCGTGCGTCACTACACGACTAGTCTCGAGTAAGTACGTATCACAGGTGCTTCCTTCCAAACGGCAAATGCCATTATTTTGAAACTGAAAGTGCAGACGTGTCACCATTCCAAATCGTGTACTATTGTGATTCGTAAAAGTCTTGGCATTCCCAAAAGCCTCAAATAAGGGAGAACTCTCGACAATGTTTCGAATCCAAGCACGATCTTCAGGAGCCACTTCATCTGATGACATGGCCGTGACATCAATGGTGGCCAAATGCTTGAGGACAATCTTGATGGTTTCTGTCTTGCCGGCTCCGGATTCTCCCGAAACCAAAATAGTTTGATCCTTTCCTTCCAGTACGACTCCGCGATAGGCCGAAGCAGAAGCTTCGTAGACATGAGGCTCATGTCCGAGTTGATCGTACCAACTGGAAAAGGGCGTCGAGGACGTCACAACAACTGCCGTGTCGTCTTTCTTTTCTTCACTTGCTCGACCATCTCCATTGGTTTTTCCCGTTGACTCTGCTGGTACTACGATAGATTTAAATAGGCACACGTAAGTCTAAAAGATCAAAGACAAATAAAAAAGTCAATATCTCTCGTCACATACCTTGCCAAACAAAGCGCTTAGCGTACAAACGTTGCTGGTCAATAGAATACAAGTCCTCGATCCATTGACAAGGATTGACTGCGACAATGATTTCTCCCACTCGCGTGTAGGGCTTTTGATGAACATGACGATCTTTTAACAAGTACAGAATGGACGCTTCGTGCAAATGCGACAGTTCGGCCACATCACGAACGGTGGCATCCGTGGATTGTCGGAGAGGC
>Ga0222719_10005766_pt1 | contig 10634 bp, 9 predicted proteins | sample C33_34DmetaG_FD_165039 | JGI IMG/M metagenome (GOLD analysis project Ga0222719, IMG submission 165039) | Estuarine water microbial communities from San Francisco Bay, California, United States - C33_34D | ecosystem: Environmental > Aquatic > Marine > Unclassified | place: USA: California...
CGTCGTATGGGAGATTAATACAGAGTGAGGTTCGAAAATTCAATGTCAAGACAAAGAAATCGTTCACAAATAGAATGGGAGTTTATCGTTAGTTTGTGATGTGTCAGTGTCGTGTCGTGTCGTGTCTGTTTGATCTATTGTAGTTATCTCGTGTTGTCTGTGCTTTAGTCTCGACTCGCGCATGATTGGGTGCCTTCAACAGTGCGAACATATCACACAAAGACATCCCAGTCAGCCCTTAAATCAAGATTTATGTGTCGTCCCATTATCTGTGTATCCGGCTATGGTCAATGTCGTAATGTGCAATAAAGTGACCTGTGAGAACTGCCGGATACTGATGCAAGTAGATATCATTTTTCCTTGGCATCCTCTTCCTGGGACGAAGATCCCAAAATGTTGGAACCGCGTTCGGCTGCGGACGCCAGTCCTTTCGCGGACAGCTTAAGGACGGGATCCGACTGTCTTCCTGCCTTTTCCAATTCCAACAAGGTTGCTTCGATGTTCGAGCTCGCTGTCTTGAGAAGTGTGGAGGCGAATTTGGAATTCATCTTGCCCATTAATGGCGCGTACTTGGGAAAGTTCTCACGCAGCTCCTTTAGAACAAGAGCCGCTTGTTCCGCATTCATGCCCCGCAAGGTTTGTACGAAATCAGATATTGCCACTGTCGTATTACCGCCGACACTCTTCAGAAAGCTGGCACGACGGCGATCATTGGCTTTTTTGTCCCTCGTAGAAACTGCAAAAGTCGAAAGTTTCTCGGCAAACGCTTGGGCCTTTTCTTCTTGTGTTGTCTTTTGTAGAAAGGGTTCAACTTTCTCAAACGGTAGAGGCGGTAAGAAATTGCCGACGCCGAGAGGAAGCGACTTCCGAAACTTTTTCGGCCCTTCGACAAGTGCATCTCGTACTGTATCCTTGAATTTGGCAGATGCCGCTAACGCACCTTCTTCCAAGAGGACACTCTGTACCAAGTTTCCCTCTGGCGCCAACAAAATGTCTGCAGAGTCCTTGGCCAATGTAATGGCGGCTTCGGCCTCGACAAGTTTTTGTTTGCGATCTTCTTCTCGTGCAATACGTCTACGTTCTCCGTTGGTCAGAATGACTTCACCGCTCTTGGCCTTGGCCTGTTGATTGATAGTCTTGGTGGTGGTTGTGTACGAGGAAAAGCCGTCGGCCAATTCCGATAGTTTATCAACGTCAACTGATTCACCGCTGGACCCGTATAAGAGGTCTCTGAGTGCCTTGCGGGCTCTCGGGTCGCCATCGGCAACCAGGCGCTTGGCAATGTATGGGAAACAATTCTTGATAATACTGTAGTCAGGATCGGCTTGCAAGCTGACTCCTTCAAGAGTCAAAAAGGCACGCGATGTATACACTGTCATTTTAAAGGGCAAAATGAATGGATTAGAACACATCTCCACGTCGGTGTAGAGGGATAGGAGGGATAGGCATTACGACGAAGGCTTGTACTTACAAAACCACTCTGGAACGCAAAAACTGTCGACATTCTTTCTCTGCAACTCTTCCACTTCCATGGTAATTCCAGATGCGACACTTTCTCGATGCAAATGGGCCTAAAAAGAAAAGACATAAAGGGAAGTAAAAACAAAGTGTGTCAGACTCGGCGTCAGGGTAAGAGTTTGCATAAAGCTCACATCAACTATGGCCAGACCTTCATTTCTTGTCGCATCGCCGCCAACAATTGTTCATCAGTATAGCCGTTGTATTTGGCTCGATATTCGTCGTAGATCCTATCGCGGACACCCTTGGCGCCCCCGCCTTGGGCCGTGTGTCGCAAGAAGTATTTGAAATTCTCCAAGACACCACTTCGTTTAACGAAATCGAGTTTGTCGGGCTTCAAAAAACCCAAGGCAACCATGTCGTTGGGCAGATCGTCGTAGTTATCCGATGTCAAGTGTGCAACGAACTCCAACAGCGAGTACTGCAGATTCGGGTCAATATCCAAGGTCATACCGAAATCCAAAATGCAGAGTCTGCCGTCGGGAGTACGCAACAAGTTGCCTGGATGGGGGTCACAATGCAAGGATTGGAGTTCCAACAACATGACCAAATACGCGTTGAGTGCGACAGAACACAAACGTGGGACGTCGTCGGCATTACTTTGATCCAATCGTGTCCCATCGACCCATTCTGTGACCAAGACTCGCTCGGTGGAATAGTCCGGCACGACAGTTGGAGCGCACACGGCATTTAGGTTTCGTTGCTGCATTTCTTGATTGAATTTGGTTGTACTGGCAGCTTCGTCCCGATAGTCTAATTCCGCGATGAATCCCCGGCCCCATTCATTGGCCAAGGCTTGCCAATCGGTCGATGATTCAGCAAACTTTTGATAGAAGGGGGCAAGTTCTCGAACAATGTGCAAATCCAGTGCAATTTCCGCCAAGACGTCGGGTCGTTGTACCTTGACGGCCACGTGCTTGTTGTCGATGCTGGCCTTGTATACTGCGTCGTGGATAAAAGATAGAAAGAGATGAATGTGATTGAGACCTGAATTAGCCTTTGTCGTGGTAAAGAGTACCATTTTGTAGTCCATCATGCCAATACGCACCTTGTCCAATACTGGCCGACGCAATCGGGTCAACCATTCCCTTCGCTCGTCCTCCGTTCAAACCCAGTTCGCGCAAATGACTGACTTTTTCTGCGCCCAACTCTTGATACAATATTTCTTTGGCCCGTTCGGAACAAAATGGTGGTACCTGATCTTGCAAGGAACTGAGCGCTTGGGAATATTCATCCGGAATGATATCGCTGCGGACAGAAAGCGCTTGTCCAACCTTGATTGCCGTGGGACCAAGCTGCGTAATCAACTGGAGCAATTCTTGTGCGCGCTGCTTTCGATTCTGGAGTTCTTTCTTGGTAATGAACTTGTCAAGAAACAAATGCCATAAGAAACGGTTGCTAAGTCGCAACAATTCCATAAGTCGCTGCACAACCAAGATGGAATGTTTTGAATAATAAGCCTTGGCGATAACTGGATCGTACATGCCTCGTGGATAGGGTTCTTTGTCGGAGCGATAGTCAGCCTGTGGAAAGGACAGGGCATAAAGTGAAGCAAAGGTCACAGCTGCCAAAGGAGCAAGAATAAAGGTGCATTCCGCCCAGAATGGAAGTCGTTGATAATATTCCAACGTATCCATAGCGGCATACTTGAGTGTATGCAAGAGAGAAGCCCCGCCGTCATCCGATTTCGTCAAAAGATCCATATCGTACCATCTTGTGTAAAGAATGAACTGAATGAGCTGATCCAAATAATGAATGACTGGCTGAGCCGACGGATCAATGTCACTGCGAGGAGAGGTGATAGCTTCCGTCATGGCCGCTGATAGTTCTTGAAAGGAGTGAGGGTCTTGGCCTTCAAGATTGGCAAACAGACGGTGCGCATTGCCGCCAATTCTGTGATCACGACCGACCGTTCTTCCCGTGCTCGTGATTGCGCCTTTTGTAACTGAAGCAGAAACGCTCTCAATGACTGATGTCGAAGGACTGACAAAGGCTGCCGATGCACATGACGATGACGCCAGTGACAACAGCACAGCCAAGGGCAGCCAAAGTCGATGTTGCCGAGCCCGGGCAATGACCAGTCGATTCTGGTCGCTGTCACGAAACATTTTGCTTTGGCAATGCCAACAGAGAATAGAAGAAGAAAAAGATTCTCTTCGTTGTCGTTCGAAGGTTCAACGACGTTACTACAAGTACTTCGTGGTAGATAGAGCCTTGCGTTGCTGTTGCTGTCGTTCGGTGGACGGCAGTCCAACTGTGAAGGATCGTCGCCGTCAAAGATCCGACACCTCGAAACAGAACAATTTTTTGTGCGGCAGAGGCACTGCTTGCTGATTGCCTTCCATCAATACAACGGCACTATCTAAAGCAGTCATTGGTTCTGATTCCGTGTCTCTGCACTGTTGGTGTCACTGTCAGCACAGCTGGCCGCTCCTCTCCAACAAAGAACAAATGCTACTTTCTCCCTTTATACTTCACGCCGACGCCTCATTTTTTTCGTTTCAGAATTTCATCGCGTGACGTCCCAAACGAACATTTCGACTCGTTCGACTCAAGCAAAACTTCCCGTTCGTGAGTCAACAGCTTCCATTCAATCCCGTTATCCCGATCGGTGACACCGCAGCGTCAACTTAGCTACTAGAGTAGAGAGCTAGGCCATCTAGTACAATCCACACTCATGCTTTCAGCCTAGAATTTGACACATTCGAAGCCTTTCTTCGTCAAACAAAAAGGTTTCATGACCAAAAGGGACGCAACACTGTGTTGCACATCCAAACCTAGCCACAAATCGCAAGATTCAAAAATCACTACCTGACGAGGACGGTAGAGACAAAGTATTCCTACCACACACATTCGCAGGTGTCTTTCTGCGTTAATCTTTTTTCTATGTATTATGGTGCTATAATATATAATGTGTATGAAATATAAGTACTGTATGTAGTTCTGGGAATTGTCGTGTCCACGAAAGATCCAGCTTGTCCTTAAAAGAAACCGAAAGTAGCCGAACAGTCGCCGGCCAAAATGGCCGTCTCATCCGTGGCGGCTGCATACAAGGCCGCAGACGATCGTTGCCGTCCCTCTAGTCTCAGTCTACGATCCCCCTCTGTTGTTTCAGGGAGTGCGCGGGCCGCTGCCAACGACAAATCAGAGGGCGGCAACGACGACGAATAATCCAACGAAGAATGATATTGATCTTCGACTGTTCGTCGAGTCGGGAGGATCTTTCTTTGAATGCCTCCTTGTTGTCGGTTCCTTCTGTGGATCAGAGATGACTCTGATTCAACTCCTCGCGGATACCTGCTTGAGGAACTCGTCGTACGAAACCACGCCTTCGCTGGCACGGTGAAGAACAGCCAAACGATGCAAATTGGACAACACAACATAATCATGTCGTTTACTTCGTTCAAGTAGAAACCTGGACACTATTGGAACTCGAAAACAATATCAAGGGAAGAATTTAGGCAATGGCCTCGTCTGTCAGATTCAAGGGGGGTCGCGGGACGATCTTTCGAAACGCCACAGCAACAAAAGTGCCATCATCCATGTATCATGGATCATGGCCGACATGAGATTTTTCGTCCCTAAAAGACACCCGATTTTTGTGTCGTTGACATGTCGTAGTTTTAGTTGTATAATTAATTTATGTACTGTTTTTGGTCAACTCTACTTTTTCGTCTATACAACACCGACCGACCAAGATCCCTTCAAATGCTTCATCAAGGGGGTGTGCTACGGTGTACGTCATCGGATAGAATCTTCATCCTCAATGGGATTGATCCCCAAAGACAAGGGGACCATCTGCCGGTTCACGTAGCTGGCACGCACCGTTGTCATATTGCAATTAGTCAGCAACACAAGCGCCAATCTCCAAAAGATCGGTGTCATCGTCCTTTCTCGTTGTCATTGCGTCTTGTTCGGAAACTCTTTCGATCGACGATTCTCTTCTTTGCCCTCATCAATCGTCATAGCTTGAGATTCTTTTGTGGATCGCACCTTTGCCTACCTTACTTGTCCAACACTCAAGCTAAGCTGCTACTGCTACCTTTATTGATATCGCTAACCATGAAGATTACACCAGTGGCCGCCTTCTTGGCCATTTCGTCGTCGTCGTTGACTGTGTCGGCTTTGTCGTCAGCCTCCTTGACGACCCCTTCTACGCAGTCGACGACCTCGTTGCAAGCCTCGGTTGATCGTCGCAACTTTGGCAAGTCTGTCTTTGGCATTGCGGCAGGAACCATCGCTGGTAGTCTAGTACAACCTACCGCCAGTAACGCCGAAGTCTTCTTTGATCCAGCCATGTACGGTGATCAAGAGTTGCGCGTCGGTGCCGTCGACAGTGTCCGCGAAAGCGTCCGCCGGGCGATTTTGAAAAATCCCAAACTCGCCCCCAGCTTTTATCAGTTGGCCCTTCTGGACGGTCTATCGTACAATGCACAAACAAAACAATTCGGGCCTGATGGCAGTATCATGAAGATTGTCTTGTCATCGAAAGATACGGATGAATTTACCAAGCGTATGCAAGAAGCAGCGCTGGCGATTATTGAATCAGAAAAGAACCTGCGTAGAAAGAATGCCGTCAGCATTCCTGATGCTATCGCCATCGCAGGTGCCGAAGCCATTGAATCGATTGGCGGTCCTGTCTTGACGGTACAGTTGGGTCGCGCCGATACACCCAAGGACGGACCTGTCAATACCAAACTTCCCCTTGACTTGCTCACTGGACGGCGTTCCAACGAAGAAGTGTTGGCAGCCTTTAAGAGCGCTGGATTGACTGATCGAGAGATGACCGTCCTTCTAACGGGTCTCATGACATTGGAATCGGTCGAAAAGTCGCGTTCCTTGGATGATTGGAGGGCCAGCGCCAAACCCAAATACCGTGAACGTGGAAAGATGGGTCGCATGTCCGAGTACAAGCGAATCACAGATGAAGATATTGCTCAAGCCGAACTCGAGGCAGATCCCGAGTATGAAGACCCCGATGATGGCTGGTATATCGCCGACAGCTTTGGAGATCGTGACAGTCGATTCGGGGAACGTCTTGGAAAAGAGGAGATTAGCGAAAAGACATTCAACAAGTATGTCAAGGCGCTCAATGATGCGGCGAAGAAAAAGGGAAACAAGGAAAGTAGTGGATGGATTGGGGATTTCCTAACCGACAAGGACTCGCTGGCTACTCAGGTTTGGGTGACCAAGTACGCAGGGTCCAATCTTAGCTACATCAAGGACTTGAGTGTCGCGTACAACTCCCTCACCCAGCTGGGAGCCGTCTACACAGGTGGAAAGTACGAAAACCTTCTCAAGAACCGGCCTCGAAAAAGTCTCAACGACGATGGATTGAACCTGTTCTAATATGACGGCGTTATAGATTGTGTTCGTGACAGAGGTAAAGCTAAAAGTAATTGATATTATGTTGTATGAATTGAATTCAACTATGCATTTCGGGTTGGTATGATTTTCGCCAAGAAAGGTACCCAGGGTACGAGTTAGACTAGACCGCCGCACTTGGGAAGGTTCCGGCGTCCGGCATCGTGAAGTCAAACTTGATGGGGGATGGTTGTCCTCCTGGGAACAATTGTTTTGCAGGTAGTCCAAAAGAAAATCCTTCTTCCTTGGATTCCGGGACGACAGCAAGGTCAACTTCTTCCTCCCCGTTGAAGAAATGGTCAATGAGATGGACAGCGGCTTGGTACACTGTGTCCGAACTGTGGTTCTGTAAGAGCTCCAGGGCTTCCAGGCCATCGCTTTCATCAAAAAGCTCGTCAAAGTCCAGCTGGTGAATGTTGCTTACTTCAAAAATCCGTTTCAATGCTTCTAAGACTGTCAACAACAAGGTAACGTCAGCATCACCAAAGAGTGCACGAGAGAACGCGGACAGGCCCCCCATGCGAACCACCGTTATCACAATGTTGTCTTTTCCATCAGTAACGAGGTTAGAAAGAGTCCAAAGAGCTTCCTTACGAACTTCGAAGCTGGCGGTATTAGCGACATAAATGATATCTTTGATGAGCTCGCCGCCATTACAATTGAGCAAATGCTCCCGGTGAGCCGAAGTACCCGCGGCCAAGTTGGAAAAGATCCAGCATACATCCTTTCGGACGTTTTTCTGGAGAGATATGAATATTGTGTCAGTGAGCTACTTGAGAGGTATCGATAACGCTGAAGGAAACCAACGAATTGTACGTACCGATGGATGGCGAATCAATGGCGCGGCGTACTTGAGAAATCCCTTCTCAATAAGGGCTTCGGCTACTTCATCTTTTCCCGAAGCAAAGTTACCAACCGCTCGAACTGTAGGGATCATGAGTTCTTTTTCGTTCATGTAAAGATCAAAGAAGGAGAACAAAGTCTCGATAATTCGACATTTAATCGCCAGATCGAATACCTGGGGCACGTCGTACTCCGTAATGTAGGAGAGGGCCCAGACGGCGTCGCTCCGATCCTTTGGGGAAGCACCAACGGTATGACAATTTTTGAGAGCCATATTCAAGCTCGCAAGAAAGGGGATTACAAGTTCGGAGGGCGGTTTGGGCTTGCCGCGAAGAAAGTTGGACACGGCCCAAGTGACAGTTTGGAACATGGAAATGTTCGCCGGCTCGACCATATTCGATATGCTGAACAAGTAAGCAATAAGACATAGAAGGAAAAAATATGAGAAAATGTCGTACAATAAGTGACTTGGAATCCATTCAATGACACTTACATCTTATCGACGATAAACGAATTCGACAACAAGAAATCGCGAAGTTCCGTCGATTCCGAAGCAATGTTGCCAAGACTCCAAATGGCATTCTCGCGAATGAACGGGTTGCCTGTATCAATCAACTTGACAAGAGGTTCCAAAGCACCGCATTCAACTACCTTGCTTGTAAAAGTAGACGACGTGAGGTTGGTAATGACCCACGTGGCTTCCAACACGAGATCCGGATCTTCTTCTTCCATGGTTATGAAACGAACAAGAAAAGGAATCGCACCCGTGGCAACAATCTCCTTGTACGGAGCATTTCGGCTCGTACTCATGCGTCGCATTTCGCGTGTTGCGTCGGTCAACTTCTCAAGAGGGACGGACGTCGGACTGTGGTGCCACGAATAGTACAAGCGGACAATTTCCGTAACTCGATCACTGTTAGACGGAGACGAAGTATCCTGTTTGTTGGCGTTAGACTTGACATCCACCAGTACTCCTTGTTTCATCCCACCCATACGACGTTTGTGGAGAATCTCTTCCTTGCGAGTCTTACGAAGTTGGACGGTCGTCTCCTCACGACTGCGACGACTGTCCTCCGACGTGACGCTGGCTTTGAAACTGTTCTTTCGACGATCTGTTGGTTGATAGAAGACAGAGACAAGAGAAACAGGAGTGGAGTGTGTGTGAAAGAAGGGTGTTAGCACCGTCAGTGGACGACCACAAGCACGGGAAAGTCTGTTTTCGAGTTTACTCACATTCGACAACCATTGTTATTCTTTTTTATGAAGCAAATGTTTCGCTAAAGCAACTTTGACGATGTCTTGACAAGATTGAATCTTGTTCTGAGAGCGATGGATTGTATCTTGGTTGTATCGACAACCACGATCGACGTTTGCAGTGATCCGTTGTGGCGTATCGAGAGCAGAAAAATGAAGGCTCGAAATGAAGAGGGTGATCGCCATCGCCGATCGACTTTTGTGGCAAGACCGTCGTCGCCAACAAATGAGAGAGGCACGTCCGGCTCGACGTAAATGTCGTTGATTAAGTGAAAACCGTGAGACATAAGGAGGCGTTCCGTTGAGACGAAGGAGAGCGCGCTCTATAATACATGTTTAGGTGTATGTGCTTTGTTTGCACTTTCGGAAAAGGCGCGAAAAAAAGATTCGCTTTCACGTGATTCTTCGCCTTTCGCGATCTTTCCAAGCAATGGAGGGTTCGCATCAATCGACGCGTTGATTTGTTGATGACGAGCTGTGCCTGTTGATTCCTTCGCTTCATTAAAACAGATCCTTCCTTGATCTCGTTACGTTGCTTTCATCTCTGCATCTTCCTATATCTAAGTCTACTCTACCCTGTTCTATCATGCCTATCTCTCTCGGTATCAACGGCTTCGGACGTATCGGTCGTCTCGTAATGCGCGCCGCGTTGGACAATCCCGATGCGACCGTTGTGGCGATCAATGACCCTTTCTTGACGCTCGAGTACGCTGCTTATCAGCTTCAGTACGACTCGGTTCACGGAAAGTACGAGAAGGAAATCACCTTTGATGCCGGATCCTCGTGTCTCATTATTGGGGACACGAAGATTCGCTTCTTCTCTGAGAGGAATCCTGCTGGTACGTTAAAGTTGAGGTCCGCCAAACTTCCTCTGCATGCAGTCGTCGGTCTTTCTAACCCTTTCGATTCACTTCCTTTTCTTCAATCTATCTGCAGACATTGCCTGGGGTTCGGTAGGTGCCGACACTGTCTGTGAATCGACCGGAGTCTTCACGACCATTGAAAAGGCGCAAGAACATCTCAAAGGAGGTGCCAAGCGTGTCATCATCTCTGCCCCCTCTGCTGACGCTCCCATGTACGTCATGGGGGTCAACCACACAACCTATGACGGTGCTACCGTCTTGTCCAATGCCTCTTGTACGACCAATTGTTTGGCTCCCTTGGCCAAGGTCCTCAACGATAAGTTCGGTATCGTCGAAGGACTCATGACCACTGTTCACGCCAGTACGGCCACACAGTTGGTCGTCGATGGACCCGCCAAGGGTGGAAAGGATTGGCGTGGTGGACGTGCGGCCATCAGCAACATGATTCCGGCCTCTACCGGAGCGGCAAAGGCTGTCGGCAAGGTCATTCCCGAATTGAACGGAAAGTTGACAGGTATGGCCATTCGTGTCCCAACTGCCGATGTTTCGATGGTCGATTTGACCATTCGAACGGAAAAGGCGGCATCGGCTGCCGAGATTAATGCTGCGCTCAAGGCGGCTGCTGAAGGAGATCTCAAGGGAATTCTCGGATACACCGAAGATGCAGTCGTGTCCACTGACTTTATCCACGATGCTCGTAGCTCCATTGTCGATGCCACGGCTGGTATTGCTCTCAACGATAACTTCCACAAGATTATTTCCTGGTATGGTACGTAAATTATTGTGCTGATG
>Ga0222719_10005767_pt1 | contig 10632 bp, 11 predicted proteins | sample C33_34DmetaG_FD_165039 | JGI IMG/M metagenome (GOLD analysis project Ga0222719, IMG submission 165039) | Estuarine water microbial communities from San Francisco Bay, California, United States - C33_34D | ecosystem: Environmental > Aquatic > Marine > Unclassified | place: USA: California...
GCTCTTTAACTCTTCTTACGTCTATTAAAGATGCTGGCAGAAAACCTCTTACACCAATATCTACTATTAAACCACCTTTGACTGACTCAATAACAGTTCCCTTTATTGAGGAATTGTCATCAGAGACTTTTTGAATGTCACCCCACGCTTTTTCATAAACTGCTCTTTTTACAGACAGTATTAATCTTCCTTCATCATCTTCTTTATCAAGAACTAAAGCTTGTATTTTTTCACCTTCATTTACAAGTTCCTTAGGATTAACACCTTTTCTAACTGAAAGTTCTCTAGATGGAATAACTCCTTCAGATTTATAACCTACATCTACCATGACTTCATTTCTATCAACACGAACAATAGTGCCTTCAATAACATCGCCGTCATTAAAAGAAACGAGTGTTTGTTCAAGTAACTCAGGAAAGTCTTCAGGTTTTATATCATCAGGAAGAGATACAACATTAGATGGTTGCGAAGTGTCTTCAATATTATCAGTCATGTTTTATTTTTTTTCCAATCATAGTATTGCGTGAATAAGAATAACATATCTGAGTTTTTTACAAACTATTAATTAAAATTTGCGAGTGATTCTGAAACTTTAGTATTAACAAATAACGGTACATCTAGAGTTAAAGCTGATTCCATTTCTTTTGAAACAATTTCTTTGACCTTTTTTAAATAAACTTCCTCCGTTTCAACTATTAATTCATCGTGTATTTGTAATAGTAAATTTGCTCCATCTATTTTACTTAACTCATTTGAAACTCTAATCATAGCTATTTTCATTATGTCTGAAGCTGTTCCCTGTATGGGCGCATTCATAGCAATCCTTCTTCCCGCAGACTTCACTTGGAAGTTAGAAGAGCTGAGTTCTCGAATATATCTTTTTCTTCCTAAAAGTGTTGTAGTAAATGTGTCTTGTTCTGCTTGATTGACAACTCCATCAAGAAAACCTTTAATTTTTGGAAATTGACTAAAGTACGATGTAATTAATTCTGAAGCTTCTTTTTGACTTATATTCAAACTTTTAGAAAGTCCATATGCTTCCATTCCGTAAATCAATCCAAAGTTTACTTCTTTAGCTTTTCTACGCATATCTGATGAGACGTCACTTAGTTTAGTATTAAAAATTCTTGCTGCAGTTTCCGAATGAATATCAGAATCTTTATCTTTTAATATAGATATCATATCACTGTCTTTACTTAGGTGCGCCAATACCCTCAGTTCTATTTGAGAATAATCAGATATGACAAATTTCTTTGATGGTTCTGATATAAAAAAATCTCTAATCTGTTGACCAAGTTCTGTTTTGTTTGGAATATTTTGTAAATTAGGTTTTTCAGAAGATAACCTGCCGGTTGCTGTGCCAAATAAATTAAAATGTGTATGTATTTTACCATCATCAGTCACTTCAGGTATCAGACCATCAACATATGTAGATCGTATTTTTTCCAATTCTCGATATTTTAAAATAATTTTGGGAAGCTCATAGTCTTTTGAAAGCTCTTCAAGAACAGAAGCATCAGTAGATGGAGCTCCCTTGGGCGTCTTCTTAATTATTGGGAAATCTAAATCATTATAAAATATTTCTGATAGTTGCTTAGGAGAGTTTAAGTTAAATTCTCTATTTGACAATAAAAAAGCTTCTGATTTTAAATCATCTAATTGTTTAGCTAGTTTCTTAGATAACTTACTCATCTTATGTTTACTAACTGTAATTCCTTCAATTTCCATTCCACTCAAAATTTCTAGCATTGGATAATCAATATCTTTATAAATTTGAAATAATTTTATGTTTTTATTAAATTTTTCTATTTTCTTGTTTATGGAAATTAAATTAGATTGAAAAAACATAATTATTTCATCAACTGATGATTTCTTGTCAATTGATGTCATATTGTCTAAGTATCTAATAATATTTAAAATATTGTCTGGCTTTATACTCGGATCTTCTAAGAAAAGCATGCAATCAAGAGCCATAAATTTGTCATGTTTTAACTTGATTTTATTTAATATAGAAAATCTTTGTGAAGAAAGGGAAATAATTCTATCAAAGATAGAAATATCTTTAAATTCTCCATAAGTATTTTGGTTTACAAAATAATAAGAATCGTTGAAAATAAAAATTAAACTATCTTCTTTTATTTTCTTTGAAAATATTTCTATTTCAATTTTCTCTTTAGGTTTATCTTTAACCTTGGAACTACGTTCTCCCAGAAATCTAGATAATTCATATTTTGATATTTCACCTTCAGATTTATTTAAAACTGAATTGTCAAAAAAGATAGTCTCAGTTGTTTTTGTTTCTGGGATATCTATTTCTAAATCTTTTTTAATAGTCGCCAATGTTTTACTAATGTCTAACAAATCTCTGTTAATTGAAAAAGTTTCTTTAAGTTTTGGAGTTAGATCATTTATGTTTTCATAGATACTGTTTATATTTTTATATTTTAGTAAAAGATTTATAGCTGTTTTTTCACCAACTCCAGGCAGTCCTGGAATATTGTCAGAAGGGTCTCCTTTTAATGCAAGATATTCAATATATTGATTTGACTTAATACTATATTTTTCAGTAAATATTTTTTCATTATATATTTGGGTATCTGAAATACCCCTTTTCGTATAAAGTATATTTGTTTTGTCAGTAATTAATTGAAATGAATCTCTGTCACCAGTAACAATCATTACTTCTTTGTCTTTATCGTTTAGTTTTTTTGAAAGAGTGCCTAAAACATCATCCGCTTCAAATCCCTCTTTTGAAACTTGTGGAATATTAAATTTTTCTAATAATTTTTGTAGGGTTTTAACTTGTAATTTAAATTCATCGGGCGCTGAGGTTCTATTTCCCTTATAGTCACTATATAACTCAGTTCTAAAAGTTTTTTTTGAAATATCCCAAGTAATAATAATTTTTTCTGAATCATAATCTTTCACCAACTTAGAAATCATCATTAAAAAACCATGAATTACATTAGTTGGAAATCCATCTTTAGTTATAAGTGTGTCAGGAAGAGCATAAAAAGCTCTAAAAGCAATGCTGTGTCCATCTACAAGAATTATCACTATTACATTGTAAACTTAAAAAAAACTTTCTCTCATTCATCTGAATATGAATATAATCTTTAATAAGCCCGGATGGCGGAATTGGCAGACGCGCTGGATTCAAAATCCAGTATCTTCGGATGTGGGGGTTCGACTCCCCCTCCGGGTACTTTATAAAAATTAGAATGATATATAAATCTCTAAGTCTTCAATAATGGAGTATGAACAATAAATCAGTTATCGTAGTAATTTTTATTTTTTTAATATCTCTTATTGTTTTTATAACCTTTTTTTCTGTAAATCCTAATTCATTTGGGGAAAGTTTTGTAGAACAAATTAGAATTGCCGATAGTGAGAATACATTTAGTTCCACTAATGATGAAAAATTAATTCAAATCGGAAAAGACATTTGCACTAGCTCAAATTTGTGGAAAGATGAACAAAAGTCTTTAGAAATTATTTATAACTTGCTTGCAGAATATAATTTTAAAATTGAAGCAGATAACAGAATAATTCCCATTTTAAGGTTTCAATCGACTTATGAACTTTGTCCTGAAAATATTTCCGTTTTAGAAGGGCTGTTTTCAAATGAAAAATAGAATTATTTTAAAAAGGCTTCCACAACTTATGTTTGGACTGTTTTTATGTGGTTTTGGTCTAGCTTTTACTATTGAAGCAAACTTAGGTTTAAATTCTTGGGACGTATTTCATGATGGATTTAGCAAACTTATAAATGTTAAAATAGGTTTCGCTGGAGTAATAACAGGTTTTATATTACTTCTTGGGTGGATACCTTTAAAACAAAAACCATTTATCGGAACAATTTTAAATATTTTGACCATTGGTAATGTAATTGATCTTACAATGTTCTACCTACCTAGTCCGGAAGAAATGCTTTATCAATTATCTTTTTTAGTTTTTGGAACATTTTGTTTTTCAATAGGTGTTGGAGTTTATGTTGGTTCAGGATTGGGTCCTGGACCCAGAGATGGAATTATGGTTGGTATATCTCGACTTGGTCCAAGCATAAGAGCAACAAGAATAGGCATAGATTTTACCGCATTTATATTGGGTGTATTGCTGGGTGGTTCATTTGGTCTTGGAACTATATTTATGGTTGTAAGTGTTGGTCCTATTGTTCAATACTCATTAAAAAAATTTGATAAAGGCGCTATTTTTTCACTTTAGAAATATAAGAAAGCATTGAAAGCTCATTGTTAGTTTTAGTTTTTAAAGTTTTCTCAAAATAAATCATTCTTCCTATTACTGAAATAAATTCAAACTTATCTACAAAATTAACTTTTATAAAAATTGTATTAATCTCACTCCACCCTTTTGAAATATTCTGCAATATTATTGTCTCTAACTTATGGTTTGTTTTGTTTTTTTTGAAATATGATTTACATTTTAAGGAGCATAATTTGTATTTACCTGAAACATTTTTATACATTACCCTTGCGCAATAGTCACAACGATTAAGATCATGGAAATTCATAATATTTAAATTATATTTGTTCCATAACCTGAGTTTTACTATCTAATGTTTTAAGAAACCTTCTTGGTCTACCCCTAAATTTAATTCTTGAAGTTTGTTCTTGGCCCATAAAGCATCCCTTTTCAAAATCAACAAAAAAATCTAACCAGCTTACTTCATTGGGAATTAATCCATTTTCTAAAATTGTCTTAGAAGGCAACTGAGCAATTAATTCGATATCTCTCCATGTATTCGTTTGTGGGGTATGAAATATTTCTTTTACAGAAATGGAATCTTCACTTATATCAAATGAGAAATACTTTTGTTCATTAATAATTTTTAATTCACATTTGATTCTTATTTTATATTTATTAAATATTTGTAATAAATAATTTAAGTTTGCAAATTCTTGGTATATGTAAAATTCATTATTTTTAGATTCACAAAAAAACCAATTTATAATTTTACCATCAGGTCCAAGAAGATATGAGAAAAACAAATTATCATTTTTAACTGAGTTGGAGATTAAAGAATCAACAAATGAAATTGCGTCTTCACCTGTAAATTTAAGATAGCTTTGAGACTCTATAATATTCATTATTTAAATTGTACTCAACCAATCTAAGTTAAAGAAATATAAAATATCTTGAAACATAGATGCTAATAAATACATCCTGTCAGAAAATATAAGTGATCCGATTATTATTAATGTTGTACCAGATATTTTTGTTGATACTTTTTGGAAATTTTGCAGTAAAGAATTTTTTAAACTTATTTTATTTGATAAAAATGCAAGAGTTAAAAATGGTATTCCCATTCCGAGCGAAAAAAACAGTAAATACACTGTACCTAAATTTACAGTTTCAGCACTTGAAGATAGTGTTAAAAGAGCACCCAACACCGGCCCAATACAAGGTGTGAATCCGAATCCAAAAGTAAATCCCATAATAAAGTTTTTTAATTTTGTATATTTATCTACATGAATAATGTTTGAACTGTAAAAATATTTATTATTTAAAGAAGGAACCAAAAGGATTATTCCAAATAGGATTATTACCAATCCACTGACCTGAGATAGAACTGATGCATTTCTTGTGAAAAAAGAACCAAGCGTAGATGCTAATGCACCTAATGAAACGAATACAAAGGAAAAACCAATTACAAACTGTAATGACCCAATCAATCTAGTTTTAGTATCGTTTTTACTTAGGGAAAATACAGATATAAAACCTGGTACCAATGGCAATACACATGGTGAAAAAAAAGAAAGAATGCCAAAAAAGAAAGCGATAAATATATTTAATTCCATATCATTAATATATACAACGAATATTTTTATAAAAATTTATTATCTATAGTTAGTTTTTCTTCGGAACCTTGAACATATTAAACAATTATTAAGATCATGTCCCCTTGCAGGACAATACTCCCTTCCATAGAAAATAATTTGTAAATGTAAAGAATTCCATTTTGATTTAGGAAATAGTCTCTTTAAGTCTTTTTCGGTCTGCTCAACATTTTTGCCAGAACTTAATCCCCACCTCCAAGCAAGCCTGTGTATGTGGGTATCAACTGGAAATGTGGGATAACCAAAAGCTTGGGCCATAACAACTGATGCTGTTTTGTGTCCAACACCAGGAAGACTTTCAAGGTCTTTAAAATTATCAGGAACCTCAAAATTATGATTTTCATTTATTATCTTAGATAGGCCATATATAGCTTTTGATTTCTGAGGAGAGAGACCACATGGTCTTATAATTTGTTCAATTGATTTTTGACCAAGTTTAACCATTTCTTTTGAATTTCTTGCTTCTGCAAAAAGTAAAGGAGTGATTTTATTAACTCTTTCATCAGTACATTGAGCTGATAATACAACAGCTACTAATAGGGTGAATTCATCTTCGTGTTTCAGAGGTATAGGTGTCACTGGATAAAGACGCTCTAAAATATTTAAAATCTCGTTTGATTTGTTTTGTTTAGCACTTTGCACACTTTTATTTTATACGATATATTACTGTGCTTATATGTTGTTAAATAATAAAAATAAATCTCTTATTGCATTATTTTTATCTGCATTATTTTTTGGTTCTACATTCTTAATAGTTAAAAACTTACTTGTAACTTTGTCTCCAACTTTTATAGTTTTTATGAGATATGTTATAGCATCTATTTTCTTTTTAATTATTGGAGGTATACCAAGTGTTCAAACTTTAAAGCCAGGAATACTTATGGGTATATTTCTGTGGATTGGTTATATAACCCAAACTCAAGGTCTTGTTACAACTTCTACTATTAATTCTGGTGTTGTTACTGGTTTTTATGTTGTTCTAACACCTTTCTTTTCAAAATTTATTAACAAAACTCAACTTCGTAACAAAAACTATATTTATTCTTTTCTGGGTTTTCTAGGTATTGTATTAATCTCAATTACTGACTTTAATCAAATTTTTGGAAATATTTTTACAATTTTTTGTGCATTTTCATATGCTATGCATATTGTTTTAGTTGAGAGATACATAGAAGATTTAAATATTTCACAATTAATGTTTGTGCAGTCCTTTACCGGTACTCTCTTGTGTATTCCCTTTACTGATTTAAACCTATTAAATAATTTTAATGAATATTGGGTACCAATTTTATTTCTTGGCTTGATCGTAAATGTATGTGCTTTTTATCTGCAACTATATGGACAAAAAGTAATAAAAGCATCCACGTCGGCACTTATATTAAGCCTGGAGGCTATTTTTGCTTTATTTATAGGAATTTTGTTAGCCGGTGAAATTTTAAATATATTAAGTTGGAGTGGAGTACTATTAGTTCTCATCTCTATATTTTTAGCTATTAAAGAATAGATTTTTCTTTATTCAAATAGTTTATAAACTTCATTACTACCCTCAATAGAAATACCAAAATAAAAAAGGCAGATATAAGAAGGACTAATAGTCTTGGACCTTCTGTTATGGGAATAGAACAAGTTAATAGATTTTCACAAATACCAAACCCATTACCTCCTGTTGAAATATCAAAAATAATTAACAATGGATATGCAAGTATCATGAGTAGGGAAACCAAAATTAAAAAAACTATTATTCTTAATAAAAACATATTTTTTATATTTTAATATAGTTACATAAATGAAAGTTAAATTAATAAGTTATTCCAAACCAACAGAAGAAATTGCAAATGATGGAATTGACAATGCTCAAGAACTTGTTGCGTTTTGTGCTCGAGTTTCAAACCCTTTAAATCAATTAAATACTCAAACAAGTGAGAAATTAATTAAGTATCTAATCAAAAACGCACACTGGTCACCACTTGAAATGGTTAGTGCTTGTTTAGAAATAGAAACTACAAGAGACATTGCCAGGCAAATGTTGAGACATAGATCATTTAGTTTTCAAGAATTTAGTCAAAGGTATGCAAATCCAGTTAAAGATTTAGAATTTATTATTAGAGATGCACGTCTACAAGACCCTAAAAATAGACAAAATTCAATAGAAAACGAAGATGTAGAAATTTCAAAAGCATGGAAAGAAAAACAAGAGAATTTAATTATCGAAGCTACAAATACATACAATTGGGCAATTGAAAATGGAATTGCAAAAGAACAAGCTAGGTCTGTTCTTCCAGAAGGTAACACTGTTAGCCGTCTTTATATGAACGGAACCCTAAGAAGCTGGATACATTATATTGAACTTCGGTCTTCAAATGGTACACAAAAAGAACACATGGAGATAGCAATTGCCTGTGCGGAAGTAATCAATAAAATTTTTCCAATGGGAGAAACTTTAATTTAACTATCTAACTTGTATTTAAATATTAAATAGTCTTCAGTTATCTCTATCTCAGAATCAGCAATCATCATAAAATCCTGATAATCTGATTCAGCTTGTTTAATAAAAGCCATTCGATCATCTCCTCCAACTGGAGGTATAGATCTTTTTTTTACTGCTTCTGCACGTTCTTTATAGCGACTTATAAACTCTTCTACATTAAAACTCATAATTTAAATACTAGTTAGTTTGAAAGCAATGTACTAATTTCATTTTTGAGTTGGTTTGTTTTTTTAACTCTTATCTCATTAAGCTGCATAAGTCTTGTGCCTGATGAATCTGTGACTTCCAGCTCAACGTCGGACAAACCGGGATGTTTCTCGAGTAATTCCCTAAGAAGGATCATGTTATTCTTATCAAGTTTATTTGTATCAACAGCAATTCTTAAAGGTGATGTATCAAGATTTTCAACCATTTTCGATGGATCTATTACTTGTATGTCCCTAGCCCTAATAATATTTTCGGTACCTCCAACATATGTGCCTGAAACTTTTAAATATATTTCGCCATCTACTGAGGAATTATATTTATCTACTAGCTTATTAAAAAGTAGAACACCTGTCGATCCAGTCACATCCTGTAAATCAAACTGTATCCAAGGATTCCCTCTTCTTGAAACTCTTTTTTGAACATTAGAAATCAGTCCTGCAATTACAACATTCAACTCATCTTCTTGATCTTCTTCAGTATTTAGTAATTCAATAATTGAATGAGTTGATTCTGACTTAAGTACATCCCCATAACCATCAAGAGGGTCTTCACTAACAAAGAAGCCTAGCATTTCTCTTTCACGTTCTAATAATTCTTTTTTTGCCCATTCTATTTTTGAAATACTAGTTTGGTCAGAGTTATGGTCTTCCAAGTTAAATAAAGACCCCTGATTGTTTGCTCTTTCAGATTTTAAATTTTTAGCATCTTCAATAAGGTCAATACATGATTGAAAAAGACCCTTTCGAGTGTGACCAAATTTATCAAAACCACCACCTTGAATTAAGGCTTCAATTCCTCTCTTATTAAGAGATCTAGAATCTATTCTTGACAAAAAATCTTCTACTGATTCAAAATTACCATTTTCAATTCTTTCTTGAACAATTTTATCAGCAGTTATATCCCCTACATTCCTTACAGCAGATAGTCCGAACAAAATCTCATTGTCGTTAACAGTAAAATCTGCTGAGCTTAAATTAATGTCTGGTGTTGACACATTAACTCCCATCTCCCTTGCTTCAGCTAAAAAAATTGCAGTTCTATCTTTGTCTCTTTTTACAGCTGTAAGTGATGCTGCTATGTACTCAGCTGGAAAATTGGCCTTTAAGTAAGCTGTTTGATATGCAAGTAGTGCATAAGGAACTGAGTGACTTTTATTAAATCCATAACCTGCAAAATAAGCAATTTGATCAAAAACTTCAATGGCGAACTGTTCTGAGTAATTGTTGTCCACAGCTCCGTCAGTAAATTTTTTTCTTTGCTCTTCCATGACTTGGGGAATCTTTTTTCCCATTGCTACTCTCAAATTATCTGCTTCTTGTAAATCAAATCCAGCTACTTTCTGAGCTATTTGCATTACTTGCTCTTGGTAGAGTATGACACCATATGTTTCCTCAAGTACATCTTCCAGGTCAGGATGCAAATATTGAATTTCTTTACGAAAATTAGCTCTATCAGCAAATTCATTATGCATGCCAGCACCTAATGGACCTGGACGGATTAAAGCAACAAGGGCAACAATATCTTCAAATCTTTTTGGATTCAGGTTTCTTGATACTGATTGAGCTACCCTACTTTCTAATTGAAAAACACCTGTCATCTTGCCTTCTGAAAATAATTTAAAAGTTTTTTCATTATCTAGCTCTAAATTATCAAAATCTAAATTTTCGCTATTGATTAATTTCAAAGTTCTATCAATAATTGATAAATTCCTCAAGCCAAGAAAGTCCATCTTGAGGAGCCCCAGTTGCTCAACTGTGTGCATTTCATATTGTGTAACAATCTCAGCATTTTCACCTTTTTGTTGTATAGGTAAAAAGTTTGTAATTGTGTCTGGAGAAATTACAATTGCAGCTGCGTGAATTCCGTCCTGTCTTCTTAATCCTTCCAGGCCGAGAGCAATATCAATAATTTTTTTTACTTCTTCATTGTTTTTATATTCCGATCTTAATTCTTCAGAGGCCGAATAGAATTCTTTACTATAGCCACTTTCATTATCTTCATCTAGTTGTAAACACTCTGAGATGGTGGCTGTGTTACCAAGAATCATGGGTGGCATCATCTTTGCAACTTTATCACCAC
>Ga0222719_10005768_pt1 | contig 10630 bp, 9 predicted proteins | sample C33_34DmetaG_FD_165039 | JGI IMG/M metagenome (GOLD analysis project Ga0222719, IMG submission 165039) | Estuarine water microbial communities from San Francisco Bay, California, United States - C33_34D | ecosystem: Environmental > Aquatic > Marine > Unclassified | place: USA: California...
TACAATGCAACAAAAAATTACCATAGCATTAGATATGATGAGTGGAGACCATGGAGTTTCCTCATCAGTGCCAGCCGCAATAGAATCTATAGAAAAATTTGATGATATGTTTCTTATTTTGGTTGGAGATCAAGATAAAATCAATCCTTTGATATCTGATAAGATAAAAATACTTGAAAACACACGATACAAAATTCTTCATACAAAAGAATCAATCAATATGGATGATGAAATTATTTCTGCAATACGTGGTAAGAAAAAATCATCCATGAGATTAGCTATTAATGCTGTTAAAAATAAAGATGCTGATGCATGCGTAAGTGCTGGCAATACTGGTGCATTAATGGCCCTGTCAAAAATAATTTTAAAGACAATACCTGGCATAGACCGACCTGCAATATGCGGATCACTTCCAACAAAGTCAGGGCAATTTCATATGTTAGATCTTGGAGCAAATGTTGAATGTAATGCTAAACATTTGTATCAATTTTCTCTAATGGGCTCAGCTTTGGTACAATCATTAGAATTGAATAATAAGCCAGTTATAGGGTTATTAAATATTGGATCTGAGGAATTCAAAGGAAATGATACAATCAAGTCTGCAGGCCAGTTGATTAGTAAATCTAACCTTAATTATGCTGGTTTTGTTGAAGGAGATGATATGTTCAGCGGAAAATTTGATGTAGTTGTCGCTGATGGCTTTGCAGGTAATATTGCGCTTAAAAGTATAGAAGGAGTAGCAAAAGTGATTAGTCACTTTATTAAAACTGAATTTACCAAAAATATATTTACAAAATTATCTGCTCTAATTAGTTTGCCAGTTCTGAAATCAGTAAAACAAAGAGTTGACCCTAGAGAGTATAACGGCGCGAGCCTAGTTGGCCTTCAAGGTGTAGTAGTGAAAAGTCATGGAGGTGCAGATTCTTATGCCTTTAGCCAAGCTATAAATACTGCATATTATGAAGTTAAGAATGAATTACTTAATAAAATAGAGTCATTGATACAAACAGAGTTGTCTAATGAGTAAAAAATATTCTAGAATAATTTCGACAGGAAGTTATTTACCTGAAAAAATACTAACAAACTACGATCTTGAGAAAATGGTAGATACGTCTCATAATTGGATTTTTGAACGTACAGGTATAAATCAAAGGCATATAGCAGATGAAAATGAATCAACCGTTGATATGGCATATGAAGCATCACTAAAAAGTATAAAAAAATCTAATATAAATGCTGAAGATATAGATATGATTATAGTTGCTACTACTACGCCAGAAAGAGCTTTTCCAAGCACTGCTGTTCTCCTTCAGAACAAATTAGATATCAAGGATTGTTTTGCCTTTGATATTAATGCAGCATGCACTGGCTTTATTTATGCTTTAGATATTGCTGATAAATATATAAAAAATAATTCTATCAATAATATATTAGTTATTGGTACTGAAAAAATGAGCACACTAGTTGATTGGAGTGATAGAAACACATGTGTTTTATTTGGCGATGGTGCAGGATCGGTGATCATCGGTTCATCGAATAATCCAGGTATCATTTCAAGTACGATTGGTTCTAATGGAAACTACAAAGACTTGCTCACAGTAAATCCTGACTCAGACTTCATCGAAATGAAAGGTAATGATGTTTTTAAGATAGCAGTTAATACTATGGGTAAGATTGCTCGTGAAACTCTCGATCAACATGATCTAAAAATTGATGATGTTGATTGGCTAATACCTCATCAAGCTAACAGCAGAATAATAAGTGCAATTGCAAAAAAATTATCACTACCAAGTGAAAAAATTATTATGACTGTTGGAAATCATGGGAACACATCAGCTGCTTCAATACCATTAGCAATTGACTATGCTGTTGAATCAGGAGATCTAAAAAAAGAGGACACCATTCTTTTAGAAGCATTTGGGGCTGGATTTACTTGGGGGTCAACACTACTCAAATTCTAATATGCAAGATTTATTATCATGTAAGAAATGCCCAAGAATTGTTAATAATCTTGATAAACTCAGAAAAATTTATCCTAACTATTTTAATAGACCAATAATACCAATCAAAAGAAACGAATCTTCAATTGCGATAGTAGGGCTTGCTCCAGGTCTCACAGGTGCCAATAGAACTGGTCATATATTTAATGGTGATTTTTCTGGAGATATACTAAATAAAGCAATAAAACTATCGAGAATTAATTTTGAAAACAACCTTTTACAACCATATATCACTAATGCTGTTAAATGTTATCCTCCTAACAATAACCCTAATGCTTTAGAGATTAATAATTGCAATATTTATCTAAAACAAGAATTGGAATCGCTCAATAATTTAAAGGTTATTATAGCATTAGGATCCATCTCACATAATTCAATCTTAAAATCTTATTCTCTTGTCAAACAAAAATATAAATTCTCACATGGGTTCGCTCATAAAATTAATAGAAATCTAGTCTTAATTGATTCTTATCATTGTAGTAAAATGAATATTAATACCAAAAGATTGACGTTAGCAATGTTGATAAATATATTAAATCTGGCTATATCAAATAGATGAATCAAAATATCAAAAATATATTAGAAAATATAACAAGCTTGCCTGGTATATATAAATTTGAAGATAAACACTCAAATATTATATATATAGGCAAGGCATTAAATCTAAAAAAAAGAGTTACATCATACTTTAGCAAATCTGCTACGTCAGTTAAAACAAGTAAGTTGGTTGAAAATGTTAATAATATCCAAACAATTATAACCAAAAACGAAGAAGAAGCTTTGTTGCTAGAAAATACATTAATCAAGGAATTTAAACCAAAATATAATATATTGTTACGTGATGATAAATCTTACCCCTATATTTTAATTAGAAAATCACATGAGTTTCCATCTATCAAATTTTTTAGGGGTGAGAGTAGAGGGTCTAAAGACTTATTCTTTGGACCTTATACTCAAGTCAATCATGTAAGATATATGTTAAATCTTGTTCAAAAAATATTTAAAATTCGATCTTGCAATGACACATACTTTGCTAATAGAAAAAAGCCATGCTTACAATATCAAATTAATAGGTGTGATGCTCCATGTGTGAAAAAAATAGACTCTTCTGATTATGAACAATTGGTAAACAATGCGCTGAAGTTCTTGCAAGGTAAAAATGATTATCTAATCAAAAGCTACACAAAAAAAATGACTAAACTTTCGTCGGAGCTAAATTATGAAGAAGCTTCTGAAATAAGAGATAAAATATCAGCAATTAGAAGCATCATAAATTCAAAAAATATAATCAATAGCCAAAAGAATATAGATATCATTACGATAAGCTCATCAGATAATTATCACTGTGTGGATGTTTTTATGGTTAGAGATAATATTAATCTAGGAAACAAAACATTTGATTTTAAAAATAATGATTCTCAAAATAACATAATTGAGTCTTTTATTAGTCAGTATTATTTTGACAATCACCCACCTGACAAAATTGTCATACCTGATTGTATAACTAGTTTAGACCCTTTAAAAAATGTTTTATTTAAAAAATATAATATAAAAACTGCATTAATATATCCTAGTCGAAAACCTTTTAAAGATTGGTATAAAATTTGTGAGTTAAATACAGATGAACGACTAAAACTTGTTGTGTCAACTAAATTAAGATCTGATATATTTTCTTGTTTAAATAAGGATTTAAAATATGAAATTCAAATTCGCAATGCAATATGTTTTGATATAAGCCATATGAGTGGTTCTAATATGCAAGGTTCAGCTATATGGTATTCCGTTAATGGCCCGAATAAAAAAATGTATAGGAGATATAATCTAGCTAGTATAAAGAAATCTGATGACTATGCTGCTATGAAATTTGTGCTCACAAGGAGATTATCTAAACTTAAAAAAGAAAATTCACTACCTGAATTAATTGTTTTAGATGGCGGAAAGGGGCAAATTACACAAGCAAAAGAAGTTTTGGATAACTTGAAAATTTCCAATATTATATTACTTAGTGTTGTTAAGGGGGAGAAACGCCACACAAAAAACGATAGAGTTTTAGATATAGACTCTAAAGATATTACGCTTTCATTATCTAATTATTCGCTTACCTTATTACAAAAAATAAGAAATGAAGCTCATAGATTTGCTATCACAGGTCAACGTAACAAAAGTTTAAAAAGGCAATTTGAATCTAAACTTGACTCTATACCAGGGATTGGTAAAGTTAGAAAACTAGAACTTCTAAAACATTTTGGTGGAATACAGGGTGTATTAAAGTCATCTGTTGAGGATTTAGCAAATGTTACTGGAATAAATTTACAATTAGCTGATACTATATATAAATATTTACATGCAGAATGAACTTAAATTTACCTAACGCCTTAACTATATTGAGGATTGCCTTAATCCCGATTATTGTGCTCTTGTTTACTTCAGGTGATGATTATAGCCGTTTTCTTGCGTTTATTTTATTTTTAATAGCATCTATTACTGACTATCTTGATGGGCTACTGGCAAGATATATGAAACAACAAACAAATTTTGGTGAGTTTCTTGACCCTATTGCTGACAAACTGTTAGTTATTATCACATTGATCCTATTGATTTCTGAGAATCAAGATATTTTTTTTCTTATTCCTACATTGGTAATTATAACCAGAGAGTTTTTGGTTATAGCTATTAGACAAAGACTTGCAGAAGTTGGTGATAATAAAAAGCTATCTGTATTACTAGTTTCTAAAATTAAAACAACTTTACAATTAGTTTCCTTGTTATTTTTATTATATAAATTTCCTATTCTAGGATATAATGTTTACTGGTTTGGGACTATACTTCTTCAGATCTCTGCCTTATTAACATTGATATCTTTTTTTTATTATGTAAAAAACTCATGGAATGTTATTATTAAATAGATTTAATGATGCGAGAATAGCTCAGTTGATAGAGCGCAACCTTGCCAAGGTTGAGGTCGCGGGTTTGAGCCCCGTTTCTCGCTCATACTCCATTTTCTTCAATCAATGCGAATAATGACTGATAAGATTCAGCATACTTACAGCCATATTCTGACCCTCTGATCGATGCTAGTGACTTTATGTTGCTAATAGATCTTGGATGAGGATCAGGCCTCAATATATCTTGATATGCTTCAAGAGCATCAATCTTCTTGTCTAAATCTTCTTTTCTTAAACTACAGTATGTATTTGGCTGATAAGGATCACTAGATGGAAATGACCAGTCAGTGGATGATAATATCTCCATGGTGAGCAGGTTTTTTAGATTGTTCTTAATATTCCTTCTTTGATAAAACCTGGAGGCAGCTAAACATGCCTTTGATGTTATGACATGATCATCATTAATATCTGACATATGATGAGTAAGAATTGTTGTAGGATTATATTTATCTATTCCTTTTTCAATAAATTTTACAATTTCTAAGTGAGGATACATATTAAATTCAATATTCTTAAAGTCTCCTATTGTATGATCATTGATCCCTAAGATCTTTCCCGCAGCTTTTATATTTGAATTAATTTCATCTTTAGATGATTTTGTAGATCTTGCCTCAACATTGCCAGATAATATCATACAATTAATTTCTATTCCGTCTGATGATAATTTATGAATTAATCCCCCAGCTCCAAGTGCCTCATCATCTGGATGCGCCACTACTATTAAAATTGATTTTAGATTCATTTTTATCCCCAATAATATTTATCATGACATAATAAGGTCAAAAATTCATTAGTATGACCTTGCTATTTCTTTATATTTGTCAATGATATCTGATCTATTAAAATTTTCAGAAATATGCTTAAATGTCTTCTCGACCATCATATCAATATTTTGCGGATTTTTATTATTAATTTGAGTAAATTTTATTATTTGATTAATCAATGACTCTGTATCAGATTTATTACATAGAAACCCGTAATTTTCATTTAATACGATATCTACACAACCTGGGACTTTTGATGTAATTATTGGAATTTTAAGAGATGCAGCCTCTAATAAAACAGTAGACATCCCCTCTCTATAAGATGGAAGAACAACACAATCAGCTTTTGCAAATAATGACTCGATATTATCTGTATAAGGGAGATAATCTATTATATTATTCTCATTCATTTTATCTAATAATATTTTTGAAACGTGATCTTCATTAGGTGTATGTGCACCAACAATAATAAATTGCTTAGATTTATCATTCTTAAAAAAGTTTGCAGCATCTAAGAATTCAGTTGCACCTTTTTCTTTAAGTAGTCTAGATGCCATGAGGAAAATATATGGTCCACTATTTTGCTTACGCTTAAAATTTCTATTATTAATTATTATACCCGCACCTGGAACAATGCTAGTTTTTTGTTGCGAAACAATTTTTAGTTTTCTGAAATATTCTTCATCATGCTTATTGGTAAACCATATTTCATATGACTTTTTTAAAGAAAGGCGTAACAGTAGAATCACAATATTCCTATAGAAACTATTGGCCTTAATAAAGATATGTCCTAAACCGGTTATCATAGAGATCGTCTTTATATTTAGGATCATTGCAGACAAATTACTATATATATTCGGTTTCAATGTGAAATTAAAAATTAAAGATGGTTTAATTTTTTTATGCAACATATAAATTGATGCAAAAGTTCTTAGCTCTTTAATAAGATTCTTCCCACGTTCCTCTAAAGATAAAAAATGAATATGAATATTTTTATGTTTAAATTTTTTTTCATATGAATCATTTTTAGCAATAAGATGGATTATGTATCCTTCATCTATGAGCATTTTTATAACATCATACCTAAATTTATATAATGTCCAATAATTATTTGAAACCATTGCTATTGATTTTTGATTCATAATCTATTACCTCGGTAATATATAGATATCTAATAATATCTTATCATATATGCTTTATAATTATTTTGTGATAAAATTTCATAAAAAATATAGGATATAAAATGGATTATAGTTATAAAGAGGTTGATAAGGCATTAGAAAATAGGATTTCTGCTCATGCAAAGTATAGTAATTTTAATCTACATGAGTGGCTTTCAAAAAAATTCAACATAAAGTCATCGGACAATATCATGGATCTTGGGTGTGGTGATGGAAACTTTATAGATCTTTTTTGGAATGCTATTAAACCTGATGGAAAACTCGATGCAATTGATATAAACGAAGATCTGATCAATATAGCAAAGAATAAATATTCATCGCTATCGGATAATATTTCTATAAATGTTACAAACTATGACGAACTAAAACCTTCAAATAAAAAGTATGATTGGGTATTTTCAATATATTCAATATATTACACACAAGATCCAAAAAATCTAATTAATAATTTATATGAACATATGAATCATGGTTCAAAGTTTGTGATTACCGGGCCATCGTCAAAAAATGCCCTAGAATTGGATTCAATTAATTTGTCAGTGACCGGTAAAAAAAGAAATATTGAAGATATAAAGAGAATGCATAGGATTGAGGAAGACTTTAATGATCTATTTTTGAGTATATTTGGAGAAGATAGTACTAGATTAGAATTTGTTGATACTAAGATGTCTTTTCCATCAGCTGAAGAATTTGCCACATATTATTGGTCGACGCTTTTATGGAGAGAGAGCATTGTTGATTTTGATGAAAAACAAATCAAAGATCTTAAAGAACAATCTATTCATGTTATTAATCAAATGAATGAGTTTGCATTAAATAAACAAATGTCATGTTTAGTAGGTGAAAAATAGCTCCAAATTATAAATCAATAAAGCCTTTAATGATTTCTTGTTCAAACATGATACAATCTGACAATCACTATATGGCTAAGTGGCAGAGTGGTAATGCAGCGGCCTGCAAAGCCGTCAACGCCGGTTCGATTCCGACCTTAGCCTTATTCTTTCATCAATTTTATTTTTGATTATAAACTAATAAAAATATCATTTTTCAATATAAGTTCTAAGTGATAAGATAAACTTAGTTTCGTTGGTCTGTATGACCATTATAAAATGTCTACATCCATAAACACTCGCCCGGGTGGCGGAATTGGTAGACGCAAGGGACTTAAAATCCCTCGAGGGCAACCTCGTGCCGGTTCGACTCCGGCCCTGGGCATGAATATGAAAAATATAATAATAATAGTAGTTGGTATGTTTTTGTTGACTAGTTGTGCTAAAAGCCTAATTCCAATTCCTGGAGGCATTAGTCCTGAAAGGAGTGATAATGTTCGAATAAATGCTGATTATGGCCAGTTTCCAGAAAACTACACAAAAATACTCAAGGATTACTTACAGAAAAACCTCTCGAACCATGAAGATGCAAGAGTTGAGTTTGTAAATAAACCATCAAAAATATCTATAGACCATTTAGGAGATACTTATTTAGGTTATAGAGTATGTCTGTCAATCAATAATAAAAATAGAAAAGGATTATATACGGGTTTCAAAAATCATCTATTGCTCCTCAAAGACTCAAAGGTCATGCTCCATCTTTATGACTCAGGGTTATTAAAAATACCTTTTGAGCTTTGCGTTGAGAGAAGTGAGTCAAATACAATATTTTTGAAAGATGTTCCAGATACGATTGATGACATTTCTATAGATGAAATGGACGATCCATCTCTAAAATTACACAAAGATGTCCCTCAATCTAATTTAAAGACATATATTTTATGCGATGTAAATAATAAAGAGTTTACTTATACATTTAATGAGTCTAATAATACATTTACAGAATCAGTAGGAATAGATTCTATAGAGTATAAATCATTAAGGTTTTCTGAAACACATATATATGCGTCTAATGACAAGGATGTTTTAATTAATAGAGTCTCTGGAAAAATCATATTATCTAATGAAGGTTTTCCTGATAGCGTCGGAGATTGCAAGTTACTTGACCAAAGGAAATTTTAAAACTAAAAAGGGCAGCATAATCTTGAAAAAATATAGATTTAGGCTTATATTAAGAATGACGAATTAAGGGGTAACATTATGAAAAGTGACATTGAAATAGCGCAATCTTCTAAACCAGAAAAAATTCTAGATATAGCAAAGAAACTAGATATACCATCGGACGCATTGGAACCATATGGTCACTATAAAGCCAAAATTTCTTTGGATTATATCGATAATCTAAATGATAAGTCTGATGGGAAATTAATCTTAGTTACTGCCATTAGTCCAACTCCCGCAGGGGAAGGAAAAACAACAACATCAGTTGGCCTCGGAGATGCTCTGAATAAAATCGGGAAGAAAGCTTTAATTACAATTAGGGAGCCATCATTAGGCCCAGTGTTTGGTATGAAAGGTGGAGCAGCTGGCGGAGGAATGGCTCAAGTTGTTCCAATGGAAGATATAAACCTTCATTTCACCGGTGACTTTAACGCAATACAGTTAGCCAATAATCTTTTGGCTGCTATGTTAGATAACCATATTCATCATGGAAATAAACTTGGCATAGATGTAAGAAGAGTCGCTTGGAAAAGAGTTCTAGATATGAATGATAGAGCTCTAAGAAAAACAGTTTGTTCGCTTGGTTCAGTAGGCAACGGTTATCCACGAGAAGATGGGTTCGATATAGTTGTTGCATCAGAAGTAATGGCGATATTTTGTTTGGCTACATCTCTTGATGACTTAAAAGAAAAATTAGGAAACATTGTTGTTGCTTATAATAGAGCTAAGGAGCCTATTTTGGCACGAGATATTAATGCTCATGGTGCTATGACAGTTCTTCTAAAAAACGCAATGGCGCCTAATTTAGTTCAAACACTAGAAAATAATCCTGCGATGATACATGGAGGCCCGTTTGCTAATATTGCCCATGGTTGTAATTCCGTTATTGCAACTCAAGCATCTCTTAAATTAGCTGATTATGTTGTTACAGAAGCTGGTTTTGGTGCAGACTTAGGCGCTGAGAAATTCTTAGATATCAAATGTAGAAAAGCTGGGTTAAAACCTTCTGTTGTTGTCTTGGTTGCGACAATAAGAGCATTAAAGTTTCATGGTGGATGTGAAATAGCAGATTTAAACAAAGAAGGGTGTGATTATCTTGAAAAAGGTTTAGTAAATTTAGAAAGACATGTTAAGAATCTCAAAAATCATTATGGTTTACCGGTAGTTGTTGGTATTAATGGTTTTACTTTTGACACTGATGCTGCAAGAAAACTTGATGTTCCAATAGTTTCATCTACTCATTGGGCTGATGGAGGAGCAGGAGCTGTCGATCTAGCAGAAACTGTAGTGAAAACTATCGAGGAAGCAGAAAATAACTTCAAATTTCTTTATGAAGATGATTTGGACTTATGGTCTAAGATGGAAACCATAGCTAAAAAAATATATGGTGCTTCTAGTATATCTGCACCAAATAATATTAAAAAACAAATTGAAGATCTTCAAAAAAATGGATATGGAAAATACCCTGTATGTGTTGCTAAAACACAATATTCATTTTCTACTGATCCATCACTAAAGGGAGCTCCCTCTGGTCATGATATTGCTATAAGAGAAGTTAGATTAGCTGCAGGTGCAGAATTTATTGTTATGGTCTGTGGAGACATTATGACAATGCCCGGTTTACCCAAAGTACCAGCAGCGGAAAAAATTGATTTAGATAAAGATGGGAATATAGTTGGTTTATTCTAA
>Ga0222719_10005769_pt1 | contig 10629 bp, 13 predicted proteins | sample C33_34DmetaG_FD_165039 | JGI IMG/M metagenome (GOLD analysis project Ga0222719, IMG submission 165039) | Estuarine water microbial communities from San Francisco Bay, California, United States - C33_34D | ecosystem: Environmental > Aquatic > Marine > Unclassified | place: USA: California...
CAGTAAAGATGAAATGAGGAAAATGTTAAAAGATGATATGATGTCTATCTTATAAAAATAACAAATAAAATGGATAATTTCGATTTAAGAAAATATTTAGTTGAAGGTCGCTTATTAAAAGAAAACGTTGATTTTCCCGAATTAGAAGATGAATTCGAAGGAGCAATGGATGCTATGGTAGTAGAACCTAAAGTATACCTTCAAGATATTATTGATGCATCTGCTGAAGAAATTGTAAGTGATGATTATTACGAAATAATGAATGCTGTAGAACAGGGAGTTTATAGTGCTGAAGAAGCAGTTAAACTTGCTAAATTATGGGCCAAAGATAAATTATCAGGTTTATCTGAAAATAAGCGATCACAGATAAAATAAAATAAAATTAAAATTATAAAAAATGGATAGTCAAGAGTTATTTGAACAGATTGAGCACTTGTACGAAACGTTCAAGGCTGAACACAATGGTAAATCTAAAGCAGCTCATGGTAGAGCTAGAAAAGCTTTAGGTGAAATCAAAAAATTAGTAACTGAATACAGAAAAGCATCTGTAGCAGAAGATAAAGCATAATTTATAGGTGGATTCATAGCCCACCGATCTTATTGAAAATTTAGACAGCTGTGGCGTCATCAAACTTGATGGCGTCACTTTTTTTTCGTATATTTAGACAACTTCAAATTATAAAATGGAAAAAATAGTAATAATCGGAGCAGGTGTAGCAGGTGTTAATGCTGCTACAAAATTAGTAGATAATGGTTATCCTGGTGATCATATCACTATTATTGATATGGGTAACGATCCTTATAAACGTAAACCTGAGGAAGTAATGACAGGTTTTATGGGTGCTGGAGGATGGAGTGATGGTAAACTTACTTACCACACAGCAATTGGGGGACATATGTCAAAATACTGTGGTGAGGAAAAGGCAATGGAATTGTTTGATGAAGTAATCACCAACTTTAAACGTTTCCACCCAAAACCAGAAGAAGTACAATGCTCAAACCCAGAAGCAGAACCAGATTTTATTAAACCATATTTTGGTTTACGATTATTCCCTGTTTGGCACGTAGGTACAGATTACTTACATGAAATTGGTAAAAATTGGTATGATTTTCTTTGTGATAAGGGTGTTAAATTTGAATGGCAATCTAAGGTAGTTTCAATTGACTTTGAAAATCAAACAGGTTGGTATCATCAAACACCTTCTACTCCCCAATCAGATTTAGAACATTCATTTGAATATGACCGCTTGATTTTTGGTGTGGGCAAATCAGGAATTGATTTTGGTAAAAAATTAGCTGAAAAATATAACTTCCCAACCGAACCAAAACCAGTACAAATTGGTGTGCGTTTTGAAGCGCCCCAAAAACACTTCCAAAAACTTATTGATGTAAGTTATGATTTTAAATTGTACCGTAAGTTTGATGATGAAGGTGTATCACTCCGTTCATTTTGTACTAATAACAATGCAGCATATGTAGCACTTGAGGAAACTTATGGAGATTATAGTTACAATGGCCATGCTAAAAAAGATGAAGCATATCGTAATGATATGACTAATTTTGGTATTTTGATGGAAGTTCAAGGAATTGATAAACCATTTGATTGGTCTCGTGAATTGGTTTCTAAAGTACAAAAAACAGGTATTGTTAGTGGTGAAGGATACGGAGGAAAACGTGCTATAGGTAGATTTGAATCCAAGTATAAAGCAGGATTATATTATTCTCCTTCACGTGAAAAAACCCACACATCAGAAGGTGATTGGGTAAAAGCACATTATATTAGCGAAGAAGGACTTCAAGAAGTACGAGATGCGTTCCAAGGCTATTTTACCTACATTGAAGATTTCATTGAAGATATGAAAAAAGTATTCCCAACATTAGGAGATGATTGGGGTATATATGTTCCTGAAGTGAAATATCTTTCACCTGAACCACTTGTAGATTATGATACATTGGCACTTGCTGATTTCAATAATGTGCACTTTGTAGGTGATGCTTTAAGTGCTCGAGGAATTACAGTATCAGGAGCACAAGGAACTTACGTAGCAGAATATATTATTCACTGTAATAATGAAGAATTATTTTTTCACTTAGAAGATGCAAATTATATTGGTGGTTTAACAATGCCTAAAAAATAAAAAATGGAAAAAGATAATAAGTGGCCAAAGCCAAAGAAAATGAAAACTCCTGATGGTACTATTGTACATCACTGGGATGGTAAATTACACAATTGGGAAGGACCTGCTCTTATACCTGAAGGTGTTTATCGCAATAGAGAATATTATCTTTATGGTATTAAATATACTGAAGAAGAGTGGAAAGAAATCAAACGAGATAGAAATGGGGTTCCATGGTATAAGAATCCTGCAATGAGAGAATCAGCACGTCAAGGAGGTTAAATAGTATTACAATGAAAATAGGTTTTTGTGGAACAATGTCGGTAGGTAAAACAACGCTTGTAAATGCGTTGAAAGAATTACCTGAATTTAAAGGATATAATTTTGCTACTGAACGTAGTAAATATCTTAGTTCATTGGGAATACCATTAAATCATGAAACTACTATTGAGGGTCAAACAATTTTTCTTGCAGAACGTGTAACTGAATTAATGCAGGAAAATCTTATTACTGATAGAACAATTATTGATGTAATGGCATTTACTAATTGTGCTAAAAAAGTTAGTTACTTAGATGGAGATGCATTTAAAGAATATGCTAAACGCTTTATAAAACAATATGACTTTGTCTTTTACATCTCACCAGAGGGTTTAGGTATAGAAGATAATGGAGTTCGTGAAACAAATGCTGATTATAGAAAAGAAATTGATGAAGAAATTCAAAAGTTATTGTTTGAATGTCGTCCTATCTTTTATACTATTAAGGGATCGACTGATGAGCGCATTGCGCAAATTTTAAAAATTATCAAACGTTAATATTTATTAATAGATGAAATTTCAACTTACCATATATGGGTTAATTTTTTTATTAGGAATATTAATAGGAGGAGGGGTAGTTTGGTATATAGTAAATGATTTTGTAAATAAAGCTAAAATAGAAGCTGAACAAAAATTTAATGATTTACTTGATCAAGAAAAATCTAAATATTCTACTAAACTTTTAAATTTAGAATCTTCAAAAGAAGAATTAGAATTATTAGTAAATTCAACCCAAAATGAAATAGACAGTTTAAATTTTGCTATTTCAACTAGAACTAAAGAGTTAAATAGACTAAAAAAGGATTATAATGATAAAGTATCTAAAATTAATGGTATGTCTCACAATGAGCTTACCACTTTTTTCTCAAACCGTTACGGATACTGATTCTTTAATTAGTATTCCTACAAGTTATGCTCGTCAAATTGCTGGTGAGCTTACTTTGTATGATTTTTGTAAACAAGAAAGGGATTCATTAAAAGTAGAAATTAATGATCTAAACTCTACTATATCTTTAAACCAAATTTTACTAGAAGAATATAAACTTACTACCGACTCTTTATTTAAGGCAAATAAAGAAATTCTTAATCAAACTTCTGCTTTACAGGTAGAAGTTACAAACAAAGAAGAAAAAATTACTAAGTTAAGGAATACCCGTAATCTTACATTTTTAACTACTATTTTAACGGCTGTGCTTCCTGTTATACTAAAAAGTGAGTGATTTAAAACAAATAATAAGGCAAGAATATTTAAAGTGTGCCCAAGATCCAGTACACTTTATGAAAAAATACTGCATGATCCAGCACCCACAAAGGGGACGAATCAATTTTCATTTATATCCTTTCCAAGAAAAAGTTTTAAATTTATTTCAAGATAATCCTTATTCAATTATCCTGAAATCCCGCCAGTTAGGTATATCTACTCTATCAGCAGGATATTCTTTATGGATGATGATTTTTCATAAAGATAAGAATATTCTTTGTATAGCTACTAAGCAGGAAACTGCTAAAAACATGGTTACAAAGGTTAAATTTATGTATGAAAATTTACCCTCGTGGCTTAAAATAGATTATGAAGAAAACAACAAACTAACACTTCGATTAGCAAACGGTTCTCAAATCAAAGCAACTTCAGCATCAAGTGATGCAGGTAGATCCGAAGCAGTTTCCCTTCTACTAATTGATGAGGCGGCGTTTATTGAAAATATTGGTGAGATATGGGCTTCAGCCCAACAAACACTTGCTACTGGTGGTGGGTGTATAGCATTATCTACCCCTTATGGTACTGGTAACTGGTTCCACCAAACGTGGGTTAGGGCTGAAGCTAAAGAAAATGAATTTTTACCTATTAAATTACCTTGGTTTGTTCACCCTGAACGAGATCAAGCATGGAGAGATAGGCAAGATGAATTACTAGGAGATCCTAGAATGGCAGCACAAGAATGTGATTGTGATTTTAGTACTTCTGGTGATATTGTATTCTACCCAGAATATATCGAGTATATAGAAAAATCTACAGTCAGAGAACCACTTGAAAGACGTGGGGTAGACCAAAATTTATGGATTTGGGAACCCGCTGACTACTCCAGACAATACATAATTTCAGCTGACGTAGCTAGGGGAGATGGAAAAGATTATTCTGCATTTCATATTTTTGATTTAGTAAATGCTACTCAAGTAGGTGAATACAAAGGGCAAGTATCAACTAAAGACTTTGGTAATATACTTACAGCAATAGCTACAGAATACAATAATGCTTTATTAATAGTAGAAAATGCTAACATAGGATGGAGTACTATTCAAACCATAATTGAACGTCAGTATCCTAATTTGTACTATTCACCTAAATCAGATGCAGTAAGTGTAGATTCATACCTACAAAACTATGAAAATAGTTCTAATATGACTGCTGGGTTTACTATGTCAACTCGAACCCGTCCAATGGTTATAGGTAAATTTCAAGAATATGTTGCTGACAAAGGAGTTACCATACAATCAAAACGTTTAGTTGAAGAAATGAAAACGTTTATTTGGAAGTATGGGAGAGCAGAAGCTCAAACTGGTTATAATGATGATTTAATAATGAGCTTTGGTATCGGCTTGTATGTACGAGATACCGCACTTAAATTTAGACAACACGGAGTAGATGTTACAAAAGCAGCTTTAGGCTCTTTCCATAAAACAACAACTAATTATCAAGGAGCTTATTTTTCTACAGGACAGGATAACCCCTACCATATGGATAATGGAAAAGGAGGAACTGAGGACTTTAGTTGGCTTCTGTAATATTTATTCATATATTAATATACTATGGCTGATACTAGCGTATTTACAAGACTAAAAAGATTATTTTCTACGGATGTATTAATTCGTAATGTTGGTGGTAACAAGCTTAAAGTATTAGACTTTAGTAATTACCAACAAACAGGGCAAGTTGAAACTAATTCAATGGTAGATAGATTTAATCGTCTATATACTACCAACCAAATGCCTGTTTACAACCCAGCATTAAATTATCAAACTTTAAGAACTCAACTTTATTCTGATTATGAAGCAATGGATACTGATGCTATCATTGCTTCTTCTTTAGATATATTAGCAGATGAATCTACCCTTAAAAATGCTATGGGTGAGGTTCTCCAAATCAAATCCCCAGACGAAAATTTACAGAAAATTTTATATAACCTCTTTTATGATGTTTTAAATGTAGAATTTAATTTGTGGATGTGGATTCGTCAAATGTGTAAGTATGGTGATTTCTTCTTAAAACTTGAAATTGCTGATCAGTTTGGAGTTTATAACGTAATCCCTTATACAGCATATAATATTGTTAGAGAGGAAAAACTTAGTGAATCTAATAACCACGATGTAGAAGTTAAATTCAAATTTGATCCTGATGGATTAAGTGGGGGTGGAGAATATGGCGGTTACTTTGGAGGATTACAAAGTGCCGGAGGTAATACAAATAGTAGAGCTATCTATTTTGATAATTACGAAATCGCACACTTTAGACTTCTATCAGATGTAAATTACCTTCCATACGGCAGAAGCTATATAGAACCAGCACGTAAATTATTCAAACAATACGTGTTGATGGAAGATGCTATGTTGGTACACAGAATTGTACGTGCTCCCGAAAAGCGTATTTTTTATATAAATGTAGGTAATATTCCACCTGCTGAGATAGAAAACTTTATGCAAAAGACTATCTCAAAAATGAAGCGTACTCCTTATGTTGATCAACAAACTGGAGATTACAACTTAAAGTATAACATGCAAAACCTTTTAGAGGATTTTTATATCCCTATGAGAGGTAATGATACATCAACTAAAATAGATACAACACCTGGTTTACAATATGATGGTATAACAGATGTTGAATACTTAAGAGATAAATTATTTGCAGCATTAAAAGTTCCAAAAGCATTTTTAGGATATGCTGAAGATGTAGAAGGTAAAGCAACACTAGCTTCTATGGACATTAGATTCGCTCGTACAGTAGAACGCATTCAACGAATCATCCTCTCAGAATTATATAAAATTGCGGTTGTACACCTTTACACACAAGGGTATGATGGTGATGATTTAGTTAATTTCGAACTTAATTTAACTACTCCTTCAATTATCTATGACCAAGAAAGAGTAGTATTAATGAAAGAAAAGATGGAATTAGCTACTCAAATGATGGAGTCTAAATTATTCCCTTCTGACTTTGTTTATGATCATATCTTCCACTTTAGTGAAGATGAATATACTGAATTTAGAGATTTGGTTAATGAAGATGCTAAACGTGCATTCCGTAACACTCAAATTGAATCTGAAGGAAACGATCCACAAGAAACAGGACAATCATATGGTACCCCACATGATTTAGCTTCATTATATGGTAAAGGTAGATATTATGACGAACCAGATAATGTGCCTGCTGGATATGATGAAAAAGAATTAGGTCGTCCCGAAGAAAAAGTTTCTAATATTAACACACAAGATGGTAATTTTGGTAAAGATAGACTAGGTGTTAAGAGAATGAAAGATATTGATAAAAATGATTCTGATTCAATACGTCCTACATACAAAGGAGGTTCTCCTATGGCTTTAGAAGCTAAAACCGCTTATTTACAAAATAAAGATATGCTTAAAAAGATTCCAATAAATCGCAAGCAGCTAGTATTTGAGCAAGATGAGTCACTATTAGATGAAGGTAATTTAAAGGAATAAGAAATTTTATATATTTATAAAAAAGCCTATCAATGAGAATCAAACATTCTAAGTATAAAAATACGGGCCTTTTATTTGAGCTTTTAGTGAGACAAATAACTGCTGACACTTTGTCTGGTGGTGAGTCTGCTTCCCTTAATATTTTAAAAAAAGCATTTGCTAAAACTGAATTAGGGAAAGAATATAAGCTATACGAATCATTATTTAAAAATAAGAATTTAAGCGAAGGTAAAGCAGATATTACCTTAAATACTATATTAGAAGCAACTCGTAAATTAAATAGAAGTGCCTTAAGAAGGGAAAAATATAATTTAATTAACGAAATTCGTAAACATTATAATTTAGAGGAATTTTTTAAACACCAAGTTCCTAATTATAAAGGATATGCTGCTTTCTATAAATTAATAGAAATCTACAACTCAGATAAATTATCTGAAACTGATGAAATTATTTCTAATAAAGTAACAATACTAGAATACCTTACAGAGCGTCCTATTAGTGAAAAGAAAGTAAAACAGGATTTAGTAGAGGAATTTAGTAAATACGATAAGGATTTAAGAATTCTTACTTACAAAGTAATGCTTGAAAAATTTAATGGTAAGTATTCTAATTTAAATAGAGGTCAAAAAGATATTCTTAAAGAATTTATTAATTCAATTGATAATACCCCTCGTTTAAAAGAAATTTACAATACTAAAATTGTTGAAGTAAAAAATACTTTAACTTTGCAAGCTAAAAAAGTAAAAGACGAAGCTACTAAAATTAAATTATTAGAAGTAGTTAAATTACTTAAAGAATTAGATAAAGGTTCTAAAATTAATAACGATGATTTAATTAATCTTCTTCAATATTATTCTTTAACTGAAGAAGTAGCTAAAGTAATTAAATAATGGCACAAACTATCAAACCTAAAGATTTAAATCCTGAGTTTCTTAAAAAAATTGAAGATACTTACGGAAAGGTTGATATGAAAAATGATTTTTTTAGTCCCGATTTATTAACTTATTATAAAACAAATCCTAGTTTAAAAAAACCAGGTAGTGAAAGAACAGGAACTTGGCAGGACGTTATAGATCTTCCTACTTTTAATAAATTATTTTCGGATTTAGGTAATGCTAGAAATACTGCTAAAGGTTTAAAAACTAAAAAAGAATTAAGAAACGATACCGAGTTTCAAGCCCAAGCAGATAATGTAATAGATACTTTTAATTCATTTAGAACGTTCTTTAGAACAAACTATCCTGATCAATATGCTATGGCTAAAAGGACAGTAAAGGAAACTATGGGTATGGCTTATAACACACCTTACGCTTTTGGTAAGGCTAATACCTCACAATACACATCAATAGGTTATAAACCAGTTAATCAAAAATCCCTTAGAAAAAAATCTAAGGGAACGGATTATGTAGATTTGTATAAAGACTGATATTTATAAACATGAAGACACTTCAAGAACAATATAATTTACTTAAGGAAGGTAAAGGACATAAAGATGTATTTATGAAGGAAGCAAAACGTTTGTTTCCTAACATTGTCCCTAATGCTGCTACTTTTGATCAAACAACTAAATTGTTAAAGCAACGTAGCGTAATTAATGAAAATATTTTTCCATTAATGCCTTCTGCTGGTTTAAACCCATTTACTTCATTTGATAAGTTTTTAAATGAGGAAGCAAAAGCTACCGAAAGTAAAACTACTAAAGAAGTCAATGAAAAAGAGACAGCGGGGTATGATTATAAAGATAAAAAGAATTTAAACAACCAAATCTTTGACCAGTACATTAATGGTTTAAGAGTTGAGTTAGAAAAGGATCCTGAATTAACTTTAGACGAAGCAAGAGAAGTAGTAGCTAAAAATTTGGAAAAAGATCCTATTTTTTATACTAAAAATGCTGCTTTTAAAGTAGATGGTTTAGGATACGAAGAATCAAAACAACAAGAAGAGCCCAAAGGCAAACATAAATCCTCCGGCTACGGAGACTTAAAAGAAAATGATATGAAAAAATCAGAAGAATTAAAAGAATTATTAGAAGAAGCTGTAGCTGGTGTTCCATCACTTGGTAACCCTTTTGCTGATCGACCAAAACAATCCTACGAAAACAAATTTGAAGCATTTTTAGCTGAAGAGAAAAAAGAAGTAAAAGAAGGTGAAGCTGCGTATGAATACGAAAAAGGTAAAACAGCGGGTGAAAAGGAAGAAAAGAAAAAAATGAAAAAGGAAGGCAGAATGAAAATGTCTGAAGTTCTTAAAGAAGCAGAACGTTTAGGTGAAATTGCTAAGAAAAAAGTAGAAGCTAAAATCTATGAAGCAGCAATTGCTGAAAGAAAAAGAGCTTGTGCCATTAATGAAGACGAATCACTCTCAGAATTTATCAATCAAAGTGCTATTCAAGAAGTAGAAAAAGAAATTAAGGAATTAGAAAAAAAATTAATGGAAGTTTCTGCTGATAAGAACACTATGACTGGAGGAAAATGAGACAAACCCTTATAGATACTCAACTTTTTAGGCTTTCACCTCAAGCCATTACCGAAGCGGTTAAAACCGAAAATGGTAATTTGATTGTTGAGGGTAAATTACAATCTGCCGAAACCCAAAATGGTAATGGTAGGTCTTATCCTAAAGAAATCTTAGCTAGAGAAGTTGAAAACTATAAAAAAGGTCCTATAGCAGAAAATAGAGCATTAGGTGAATTAGATCATCCTGATTCTTCTATTATTAATCTCAAAAATGTTTCACATAATATTAAAGACGTTTGGTGGGATGAGGATCACGTAATGGGTAAAATTGAAATATTACCAACCCCCTCAGGCAATATATTAAAAGAGTTATTTAAAAACGGAATTACAGTAGGCGTATCTTCTAGAGGAATGGGTAGTTTAAAACCTGGTTCTAATGGAGTACAAGAAGTACAAGATGATTTCGAATTGTTATGTTGGGATTTTGTATCAACCCCTTCTACACCAGGTGCTTATGTCCATCCTATAAGCGAAGGATTAGATCCTTCTGCTACGGTTACTAATGAGTATTATAAAATAAACGAAATAATTACTGAAATATTATGTAACAACGGACAGTGTCCAATTATATAAACCTTACCCCCTCGGTGTAAAGGAAGGAGAGATGCAAAAAATTGCATCTCTCTTTTTTTCTATATATTTATCGCAAGAATGTGCCGTCAGTCTATACGGCATTTAATTATTATTAATCACTATTACGCTTCTACAGAATAAGCGTACTTTCCCAAAAAATTTAGGAACAATGGCAAACAGAGATTTGTTAGCAGACGCTATTGCTGATGCAAAAGCAGTCAAAGAAGTCGCTATCGCAAATGCGAAAGCCGCTTTAGAAGAAGCTTTCACACCTCATCTTAAAGACATACTTACTCAAAAAATCAACGAAATGGAAGATTTAGAAGAAATGGATCTTGCTGAAGTTGATAAGGAAAAGCAAGAAGAAATGAAGATGAAGGAAGAGGGCTA
>Ga0222719_10005771_pt1 | contig 10626 bp, 9 predicted proteins | sample C33_34DmetaG_FD_165039 | JGI IMG/M metagenome (GOLD analysis project Ga0222719, IMG submission 165039) | Estuarine water microbial communities from San Francisco Bay, California, United States - C33_34D | ecosystem: Environmental > Aquatic > Marine > Unclassified | place: USA: California...
TGTGCATTGCATCTCTCTGGCGTCCAAAAACACCCTCTCTCTCCACTCTACTCTACTCTACTCTAGCTAGAGCTTGCGAGAAAGTAAGAGACTTCGACTGCGGTTGAGTATTCTGGAAAATGAAACGGCCCTACTCTGGCTCCAGGTTCGGGTGGTTATGGTTATGGTGTTTGGTGGCAGTAATGTTGTTGCCAAAGCCATCATTCTGTGCAGCATCATCCCGAACCGTGGTTGTAGAGGAATCGGAATCCTTATTTGAGACACCTGTTGCTGTGGTAGAAAACAATCATCAAAAGAATGTAACGACTCTGTCTCGTGAGTTGGCTGTTGTGGATCAAACCTTTACGTATAGTTTTCGTCTCTTTGCCAAGACTCCCTCGAATGAATACCCCACTGCGGATGATGCTATCGAACAGGTAGAAACGGATGTCTTTGCATTGTTGCAAAAATTAGTCCAAGCTTCGGAAAACCGTTTACAATTACAAAGTGTGGGAAATACCAACTATCAAGAGTGTGATGACAGTGTGGACATTCCGGCTGGGTTGACTCGTTGTTTGGATGCCACGACTGTGATTGAAATTCAGTTACAAGACAATATGGATCCCGACGTGGTCCGACGAAGTGCCTTATCACAAATCAAAACCTTTGTGGTGGATTTTAATGCCAAGTATCCCAACCAGTTGCAGTTAGAATTTGAATACCCCGTCTTTGTCGATACGACCGTCAAAGTCTCCTTTCTCGGGTTGAATGCTGGAATGCCACAACCAGAAGTGAACTTGTTTGTCGATACTTTTAACAAGGGTATGGGACCCATATTGAAACAACAGAGTGATCCTGCCATGGAATTGACCGATACCACAGTGGTCGTCAATGAAGTGGATACGCAATTAGCCGATGCGTCCAAGGACAAACGTCATCGTTTCTTGACATCTGATCAAAATACGAATCAGTTGGTCGTACTGACCTTGGCCATTCGAGCCACTTGTGCCACGACACGATGTGTCGATACCTATCTGCGTGAATTTGTGGTCCAAAATGGCAATCGCAATGCCGAGACACTGGAGGCCTCTCTTCAAGTCCGGGCTCCATCCGAATTGTCCAGTCTCTATTTTGATCCATTATCCCAAATTGTCTTTGGACAAGCATTGGTGTCGTCGGAAGAATTGCCTCCCGTCTTACCAACCTACACACCACAAGTCAAACCGGCCGTCCCCCTGTGGGTATGGGTTGTCTTGGGTGTCGATATTGGAATTTGGATCTTTGCCAGTATATTTACATTACTACGGGCCCGAAATCGATATCAACGAGAAAAAATTTACAATTATCGCAGCAGTCTCCAAATGGAACCCGATTTGGAAGGACGACTGAGTCAACAAGATACACCAATTGCACAATCCTATTCGTTCGAAAGTGCCCAAGATGGGAATGTTGAGGTACAGCCGCAAGCTTCCGTCCGAAGGTCCAATAGAAATCGAATGCCAACGACCGTTTACGAAGTTGTTCAGAACAATGATGGTAGTCTGACCAAACACATCACCAAAACAAGTTATACAAGTAATGGTGTTAAGATCGTGGAACGAAGTACGGAACCATTATAAATGACAATACGAGAGATTCTCTATGGAGCTTTCGGTCAACATAACATACATTATAAACAAAGATAAATATAGACTCGTGTGAAAGACCATTATCTTAATACCGTTATAGCCATTCCCTGTCCGCTCCGGGTTTTTTTTCGACAAAGACTACTTGACTAATGCGATGCGTGGTACATCTTGGCCATACTTTCGAGTTTCTTTGTCGCGATTATAGAATTGACTGCTGCTTTGACCTTGGTTATCGCGGAATCTCGCAGCATCTCGACATTGGCGCTCAAATCGTTCTGCGCTAGACTTTCGACCGCCAAAGAAATCCACTCATCTTGCAATGCTGCGGTTGCTGTGATACGACCAATCGGGTTTACCGTCAACATTCGGGCGATCAATAGCTTTGCCTCTTCGGAAACTTCTGACCAGTAGCGCTTATGGAACTTAAAGTCTCCGTAACGAATCTTCTTCATCACTTCTTCTCCTTCACCTCGGAACGGGCGGTATCCTCCAAGAATGATGTACATGACTACACCAGCACTCCAAATATCTACTTGGACGTCGTAGGCCGGTCTGTGGGACAGAATTTCCGGGGCAACGTAGCCTTCAGTACCACACTGTGTCTCGAGAGAAAAGGGATGGGGCACTCGCTTGGCGAATCCAAAGTCACTAAGCTTCACATCGACGTCGCTCTCAAGCGAAAGGCATAGAATGCTCTCGGTCTTGATGTTACGGACGCAAATCCTCTTATTGTGACAGTGTTCGAGGGCACTGAGTACTCCTTTCATAACTACTCTTGCGTCATTTTCAGTATAATACCGCTTCTCAACAATTCGATCAATCAGGGTGCCACCATGAGGCCGTTCCATGATAAGAAAGGTGTAGTCAGGTTCCTCAAAGACGTCGAATAATTTGATAACAAAGGGAGAATCTGATACTGCCTTGAGTGTTGCAACCTCATTCTGCACGTGTACCGCATCTTCAGGATCAAGAAAGGCTCGTTCAATACGACGGACTGCGAATATTTCGCCCGACTGCTTATGCTTTGCCTCGAAAGCAGGGTCCTGTGATGGGAAGTCTCCCTCATCAATGAGATCTCCAAGGCTATAGAGGACGTCAAAAGGTTTCCCACTGGTCGAATCCTCAATAACAAAGTTATCGTTGTCTTCTTCCTGTAGAGTATCCATTTCGATAGTCGTTCTCTTTGCCATTCGGTTCATGACCTCTTCCTCCGTACCTAGTGCCGCAGTGAAAGACAGATCAAGGGCAGAAGCTTGAGGGCGCTGTTCTTGTTCCCTGCGCTTCTGTAGCACCTCTTGTGCACCCGACAAATCGTTCGCATTCAATGCTTCCTCCTCGATCGTCATCCAAGGACATTGCAATGCTTCCTCAGCTGAAAGCCGGCGTTCCACGTCAATCTCCAGTAAACTGCTGATCATTGACTTGGCCGCATCTGAGATTTCGCTCCAATACTTGTCGTGAAAACAATAATCAGCTTTACAAATAGCCTTGGCTAGCTCTTGAACTGGGCCTTCGAATGGAGCGTAACCTCCGAGCAAAATGTAGACCACAACACCCACGCTCCACATGTCTGCTCTATGATCGTATCCACCACTCTGTAGATCCAACACTTCTGGTGCGACATACTGAGCCGTACCACAAAGTGTCTTGAGGCAATTGGGCTTTGGAACCTTCTTGGCGAAACCAAAGTCGGCAATCTGAATTGTCGTGTCGTCGTCTGCTTCTACCATTAATACCTGTTAAGTGGAAAAGAGGGGGCATATGAACGTGAGTAGACCGAGATGATATTGTCAACGAGGCAAATCTGAAAGTCAACCTACGTTTTCGGGTTTGATGTCTCTGTGGCAAATCTTCATCTTGTGTAAATAGTCCATAGCTTGAAAAATGATCTTGCAAGTTTTTCGGGCCTCACGCTCGGTGTAGACTTCCTTCTCTGTGATGCGGGTCAGAAGATCTCCTCCTTTCATTTCTTCCATAATCAAGTACGTGTGCCCAGCTTCGGGTTCCTCAAAGACGTCGTAAAGTCGAATGATGTGTGGGGCTGCTCTCAGTAGCTTCATAATGGTAATCTCTTCCTTGAGAGCTGCTAGGGAGTTGTCTTCCAAAACGTCAGTATTAATGTCCTTGACGGCATACGTTTGTTTGGTCCGCTTGTGGACGACCCGGTACACACAGGCATATCCTCCTTCTCCAAGGACGTCACCAACGTCGTAACAATCATCAAACTTTTTGCCAGTATTCCCTTCTTCAATGAATTTCTTGGCTTGACGATGAGCGTGGCCGTCAGCCGTGATTCTCTTTCCCGAGTCGTTGCCTTGACGTTCCAAAAAGCCGGTAAAGTTGGCTTCTAGATCCTTCATCCGATTCGCAGCCCCTGGTCCAGTAGCGGCTGCCTTGTGTTTGGTTTTTTCAGCGGCGACATTTTCCTTGAGTGTATCAATGTTGAGTTCGGCCATGCCCAAGTCTTCGTCTCCACGGGTCATCCATTCATGTGCCAGTGCTTCTTCCGCCGAAAATCGTTTGTTTGGATTGACCGTCAATAATTTGGTCACCATATTCTTGGCCGACTTGGACACAAGTTTCCAATAGGCAGGATGGAAAAAGTATTCACCATTACGGGTTCGCTCAAACACCTTGTCTTCGTCATCATCTTCAAAGGGTAGATATCCGCCGAGCAATAGAAAGAGAATGACTCCAACACTCCAAAGATCACTTTTGGTATCATAGGCTGGCCATCGTTCAAGAATTTCGGGAGCCATGTATCCAGGAGTCCCACAGAGTGTTCGACAGCCGTTGACCTTTTTTACGAGTTTGGAAAAGCCAAAATCCGCCAACTTGACCTTCGTACTTGTTTCATCGGCCAATAAAAGATTTTCTGGTTTTAAATCTCGATGTGCAATGCGTCTGAGTGAATTACGAAAAAGTACAATCGGTACTGTGAGTGTTGTTCATTGTCATGGAGTCTTTCCCGCCCCATGAGCTTTCCACCAAAAGTGGTAGAAAACACGTACTTGTTATGAAGAAACTCCAATCCGGTCAATATATCAGCAATACAATCCCTGGCTTCCTTTTCGGAAAAGTTTTTCCGTTCCAAGATTCGATCAAAGAGTTCCCCACCCCGCATCAACTCCATAACCAAACAACAATGATGTTTTTCTTCGTACACTTCGTACAATTGCACAATATTCGGGCCCTCACGCGTCTTTTTCATAGCACGGGATTTGGTAAAGAGAACAATGTCAGAGACCGAATGAGTGCATTGTCGTCGCCTACTGCACGACAACCACAACCACACACGCCCACAAACGACTTACATGAATTAAATGATTGACTTCATCTTCGAGTGCATCACGGCTTCCTTCCCAAATCATTTTTTCTCGATCAATTCGTTTAATGGCATATTCTTTTTGAGAGGCCTTGTGGATGCCCAAAAAGACATTGGAAAAGGCGCCCAGACCCAATTCATGACCCGTCGTATAATATCGTTCAAATTCACCCTTCCCCGGCACAATCCGTACCTTTTGTTGCAAGGATGGCGCCACGGTATGATCATATCCATCGTCACCCATGGAAACCGGACTATTCGTATTGGGCGACGACTTGGACGACTTTTTACTACCACCACCCGTACTACTCTTGGATTTCTTTTTCTTTTCCGAAGACATGATTGGATCAATAATGTGTTGTACAAGTATGAATGAATCAATGAATGAATCAAGATAGAAAGAAGGTCCACTTGATTAAACCAGACAAGATCCTTTTTGGGTGTATGCTCTCGGTCACCTCACGAATTCTTAGTTTTGGTTGTCGTCGTATGGGTGTCACTCTCCCTCGTGTGTCCACCAAGAGGACTTTGTGTGACTCGGCCGCTGTGAATGTTGGCTCACCCTCTTTCACTCTCACTCTGTGCTCCCCCCCAACAAGAGAGAAGAGTCGCCCGTGTTTTATAAAGTCTCCAAAGCAGGTGTCACGTTCCAACAGCAACCAACAGGGGGAAAAAAGATTCTCACGTGTCGCGTCGAGAGCCAGTGACAGTCTTTCCCCTCTCTCTCTCTTCTGCTCTTAGGCGTGTGACGGATGTCAAAAGTCCCGTCGTGGAACGGAGGAGGGTTGGTCTTTCTCCTCCGGGTTCCTTCTTTCGCACTCTCGTGCGTACGTACGTACGTCGTACGTTTAAAAAAAGTGAGCCCGAACCCAACCATCTTTTTTTCGGATTATTATTATTCAGGACACACGCAAACAACCCGCGAGTTGTGTGTTTTTGTTCCATCAACAAGAACAACATCAACAACTCTGCATCCACAGCAAACTTGACTTGACGACAACAACAACAACAACAACAAGAGGATAATAGTCACTCTGGATATTATAAGTTTGGTGAACAGTTGTGGGTAACCCTGCTCATAATTCTCTCACACACACACACATGTGTGAGAGACGAAACAACGGCTTGGTTCGATCGAGTGGCTACTACTGGTGGTCCTCCCGTACGTTCCTACAACTACTAGTAGTAGTAGCAATCATGATACAGTCTGGTTGTCGCAGTGTCAAGGCCCTTGTTCCTACAACTACGTTTACGAGTGCTACTACTAGTACTACAAGTCCTCAAGGTCTTCGACATGCCGTCTTGAGAGCCCCACGACTCTGGATCGATTCCACAACAACAGTATCCACCAGTCCAAGCAGAACACGGACACGACGCACATTCTCTACTCTATCATCATCATCATCATCATCATTTTCAATCCAAAGACACGCCGTTCCGACTCGAGTACAATCATCGTTTTCTTCCTTTGATGATGCCTCCTTTCTGGAAGAATCTGCTTCGTCATTACATTCAGGCTATGCTCGTCCAGTGGTTCAATGGTATCCAGGACATATTGCCAAGGCCGAACGTCAATTACAAGAAACATTGAAAGCAGTTGATGTCATTGTGGAAGTACGTGATGCACGAGCTGCCAAGGCCACATCTCATCCCATGGTCGGTTCGTGGTGTGCTGGCAAACCACGTCTGGTCGTTTTGACCCATGTCGATCAAATACCAACCATTGCTCAACGAGGATGGAAAAAAGCTTATGACTTGTATGGTGCCGAACATCCCGAACAAGCCTTATTGATGGACCGACAAGTTCAAAATCAAGCCAAACAAGCCTTCAAAGAACGTCTCAAATATACCACCACACCGTCCGAAGCGACCACCACCAAGACTGTTTCGTCGTCACCGACGACCGATGTTTTGACAGCGGTCGAATCTGTCTTGTTTGTCAATGGCAAGACGGGACAGGGTGTCCCGGCATTGACACGAGCCATTTTCAAAGCCGGTGCGCACGTTCAAGAACGCCGATCCCGGCGGGGTTTGAAACAACGCAATTTACGGGTCGGGATTATTGGCTACCCCAATGTCGGTAAATCCGCACTGATTAACCGATTATTGAATCGCAAACGTGCCAAAACCGCCAATACACCCGGCGTGACACGAAGTTTGCAATGGATACGTGTACGAAATGATGATCATTTATCCTCCAGTAGTGGTAAAACCAATATTTCCAAAAAGAAAGAATTTGAATTGTTGGATAGTCCAGGCATTATTCCAGCAACCTTGGTGGATCAATCCGATGCGACCTTACTCGCTGCCATTAATTGTATCGGCCAAGCCGCCTATGACAATCAAGCCGTCGCAGCCTACTTGTGTGAATGGTTACTAAGTTTGTATCGACTCGACTATGGAAACAAATTAGCTCCGGAATGGCGTACCAAATGTCAAGAACGGTACAAATTGGATCCATTAGAAGATATTCCTTGTACTGTTGATCCTACCAAATTGGTTCCTCGGACAGGGGAAGACATGTTGTTTGCCGTGGCAGACAATACCTGTCAAGGCGATCCTGAAGATGCGGCACGAAAAATTTTGCAAGATTTTCGACAAGGTCGATTGGGCCCTATTTCACTCCAGGTCCCACCTGAATCGGAAACCGATCAAGGTCAACGCAGGGTCCTGTCCAAAGATGGTCGGGGTACTGATTTTCTTCAAGATACATGGGAACAGCAAAGACAAGAATTGGAGCAAGAACGGGAACAAGCGCGTTTACAAGCCATGGCGGCTGCCAAGGAACGTGGGTTGGAATTACCACCCACTGTTACCCAAGAGGGTGATGGTGTGGAAGAAAAGGCTGACAATGACTCTGCCACAAAAAAGAAGGAAATCATTGATGCATCCGATGTCGGCAAAGGACTCTTTGAAGGGTGGTAAACATAGTGGACTAAGCCATGCTCTTTCTAATCCTTCCGTTAGCAGACGCTTACAGCAAAAAACACTGTGCAAACTTTTAGAGAGTTGTTTGCTCACTTCTAGGGTTTCCACGCTCTGGCAACGCATGTCTAAACTTCGTCCGTGTCCTACTAATAATTTTATTGCCACATAGTTTATTAATTTCAAATTCGTTCGCGAATTACTCCTTTTGTCCACTGGCCCAGAAGGACTTCTCATAGTTCGGCATGCGGATGTGGGGCGGATATTCCGCCGGTGCTTGAGGCGTCAGACTGGTGGCGTAAATGTGGTTGTGAAGCTCCGATAGTTCTGGTTTGGGTGATTCTTTGGCCTCCAAGACTTCTTTTTGGACCTCTTTGCGGATGCGCTTTTCCATGTCCTTGAGCTCGGCTTCGTCGGCGAACCCTGCATCCACAATCGAAGTCTTGATAAAGGCAATGGGATCACGCGTCGACCGGGTAAAGGCGATTTCTTCACGATTACGATAGGTGGTTCCGGGATCCGACATACTGTGTCCATGATACCTGTAGGTCATCATTTCAATGTAGAGAGGTCCGTTGCCATTGCCGCAATAATCCTTGGCAAAGCGCATGCCTTCCTTTACAGCCAAGACGTTCATACCATCAATGCGAATACCAGGAATCCAATTTCCCATTTTGTAATAATCACTGATACTGGAGTGGCGATCAATGGATGTACCCATACCGTATTGATTGTTTTCAATGCAGAAAATAACGGGCTAGAAGAAGAAGAAAAGTTCCAGATCGTAGGGGGAAAAAAGGTGTGAGAAACTCAAACGGTCTCTTAAAGAATTGGGCACACAATCACAATACGTACCAACTTCCAGAGACTGGCCATATTGGCCGATTCCCAGATCTGACCCTGATTGGCGGCGCCGTCTCCGTAACATGTGATGGCAACATTCATGGGTTCGTTGGGATTGCCCGATGGTCCACCATTCACGTACTTGTTGGCAAAGGCCAAGCCGGCACCGACAGGGACTTGGGCACCAACAATACCTTGTCCACCAAAGAAGTTTTGCGTCTTGTTGTAAAAATGCATACTGCCACCCTTTCCTTTGGTCAAACCAATGGCATTGCCAAACAATTCGCCAACGACTTGCTTGACACTGGCCCCTCTGGCGAGTGCGGTACAGTGACAACGATAACTGGTAATCCAGGAGTCTTTGGCATCCAGGGCATACTGAACACCGGTGGCGACAGCTTCTTGTCCATCGTAGAGATGGCAAAATCCACGAATATTCTTGGCCTTGTATTCATTATCACAGGTAATTTCCATACGACGCATCCTGTACATGAGTTCAAACATACTCAACAATTCCTCCTTGGTAGACTCGACACTTTCAGCGGGAAGAGAACCATAGTCTTCGAGATTGTGGAATTCAAAGGATCCCGAAATGTCAAAGGTAGCCGACGATGACATGGAACGACTTGCCAAATGAGAGCGGCTGGTATGGCGGGCCAACATGGACGTTGTCTTGGTCAAGGCAGAGGATAGCATGATAAATGATGCGTTATATCAACAGGGATGGGAACTATGTAAAAGTTAGTCGAACGGACTTTGAACGACCGAGGAAGAACCACTGGTCTGTATGTGTGGTGAGACGAATGCAACTGCCTTTCTTCTTATCGTAGAGCTTTTGCTTGGTCATCGTCATGTGTTGTTCGCAACAGAAGATCGGCCCTTCCGGCCTTCTTCGTCGTCAGACTTTCTCGCTGTCTGTCTGACGATGCGCGCGGTGCAAGTGCGCACGTAAGTCACTTTCAGTAACAGGTTAGGGTTAGCGTTAAATGAACTAAGTCAGGTTACACAGTGTTTTTATCGCGCCCACCAAGTACTCGCTCAATGTTTTTTTCAACATAGCTCAGCATTCTTACCAAATTAGATTTATGTACTCTACCGTGTATAGTTATGACAGAAGCTGAGTACCGAAACTTATTTGTTTTTATTTTTTTCGCGTTCCTCTGCAGAGCTAGTTCACTGGGCCCAATTTTTTAGCGCTGTGCAATTTCGTGGCGCGGACGCTCTAGTCGCTTTCGATAACTACATACCCTATCATCCGACCACCCTAAACTTTCCTCTCACAAATTCAACAAGCAACAAAAGCAAAACAACAACACAACAACCACTCTAACCACCATGAAGTTTCAGCTCAATTCAGCTCTTCTCCTCGCTTCGGCATTTTTGGTATCGGCCAAGAAAAATCCCGTGGAACTCGCTCGTTCCGACTTGGATAACTTGACGGATGAAGCCAGTGCCCATCGAGTCCTCCACTACCCGTACGCCCATGTGGTGAACACGTCGCCCTATCCTGTCTCAGTTACAGTAGAGTATGCCTCGCTCCTTTGCAGTGATGACAAAAACATCAACATTCCAGCCAATGGTCAGTGGACTGCGAGTAGCCGCGGAGTTTGTCTAATCACCGCAGTTAAATCCAACATGCAGCTACCCACTGGCCAGATCAACTGCGCTGCCTATTCTTCCAGCGGCACATCCTATTCGCAATTTTCTGTAAATTACAAGGCCCCCACTGAATGTTTTGTAAGTCGTATTGTCTCGGAACTTGAGCTTGCCGCAAAAGCCGACGACTCCGACAACGCCCAAACCCCCCCGCCCCTCGCCGACGCTGCAGCACTTGCAACCACTGCCCCAGCACTTGCAACCCCCGAACAAGATGCCCACCGTGTCCTCCACTATCCGTATGTCCATGTCGCAAATACTTCCCCCTAC
>Ga0222719_10005773_pt1 | contig 10623 bp, 10 predicted proteins | sample C33_34DmetaG_FD_165039 | JGI IMG/M metagenome (GOLD analysis project Ga0222719, IMG submission 165039) | Estuarine water microbial communities from San Francisco Bay, California, United States - C33_34D | ecosystem: Environmental > Aquatic > Marine > Unclassified | place: USA: California...
GAGTGCAATCACTCCCTGGAACTCGAGGAACCGCAGGGCTTCACGCAAAGTGCCGCGGCCAATTTGGTACGTGTCAAGCATTGCTCGCTCAGAAGGCAAGACGTCGCCTTCTTTCAGTCCGGAGGCGTCAATTTCTTGCACTATCCGTTGCGCCATTAGTAGGGCCGCTTTCGGAACACGCATTGAACGTCCTACTGGCATCCGTCGCGTTTGGGTCATCACCTACCCCCTAGATCTCGGTTGTTCCATCCACAGGAGTCCATTAGGCCAGGCTAACCTCTCGCTGGGAATTCATGACATAGATACGCATGGTTTTCGGTTGAGGACCTGGCGCGAGATCGTTTAGCTGATGGTTTCCCGTGAGCATTAGGGTCACCCCATGTCCTTGGCCCTCTACCGCACGTACCGGCCTGCTCGTCTGGCCGATGTGGTGGGGCAGGAGCACATCACGACCCCGCTGGGTCGTGCTCTGGAGAACGATCGCGTCCATCACGCCTATTTGTTCTCCGGTCCCCGTGGGTGTGGGAAGACTTCTACCGCCCGGATCATGGCCCGATCACTCAACTGCGAGAAGGGTCCTACTCCCGAGCCCTGCGGGGAGTGCCAAAGTTGTGTAGATCTAGCTGCCGGCGGCTCCGGATCGATCGATGTCATTGAACTCGACGCTGCCAGCCACGGAGGGGTGGACGACACTCGAGATCTGCGCGAGCGAGCGATGTTCGCCCCGGCTTCCTCCCGATACAAGATCTACATCATTGACGAGGCCCACATGGTTTCGCCGGCTGGATTCAATGCGCTGTTGAAGTTGGTTGAGGAACCGCCCGAGCACGTGCGATTCATTTTCGCCACAACCGACCCGGACAAAGTGCTTCCGACCATCAGATCGCGTACGCACAACTACGCCTTTCGTCTTGTCGGCAACCGCGACCTTCAGTCTCACCTGGCTTCAATCTGCGAGTCCGAGGGCATCAGTGCCGAACCCGCGGCTCTGGCCCTCGTCGCGCGAGCGGGTGCAGGCAGCGTTCGCGACTCCCTGTCGATCCTCGGCCAAGTGATTGCAGGGTCCGGGTCAGAAGGTGTGACCTACGCCGAAGTCGCTGGCCAATTGGGTGTCACGGACAGTGCACTGCTTGACACTACGGTCGAGGCGATTGCCAATCGAGATGGTGCTGCGCTCTTCGATGTCATCGAACAGGTAGTCGAGACCGGGCATGAGCCGCGGCGCTTCGTATCGGACTTACTCGAGCGTATGCGCGATGTCATCGTGGTGCAAAGTGTCCCCGAGGCGGTGCAACGAGGATTGATCGATGCACCCGAGGACGAAGCCCAACGTATCGCCACGCAGGCAGATCTTCTTGGTCCAGCCGAAGCCAGCAGAGCAGCAGACGTCATTAGCCGCTCGCTCAGTGAGTTGAAGGGTGCGACTGCACCGCGCCTGCGACTAGAAATCATGGCTGCTCGCCTACTTGTTCCTGCTGCCGAGAATTCGGACCTCGGCGCGCTTGCTCGTATCGAGCACTTGGAGAAGGCAGTTGCGTCTGCGACCGTGGTGGCCAACAGGCCCGAAGCGACCGGTGCTGTCCCAGAGTCGGAAGCAGCCCCAGCCTCACCTCCCGTGCCGCCTCGACAGTCCAAGTCAAAGGCTCAAGCCCAGCCCAAGGCAGCAGCCAAATCCGCACCCCCGAAATTGTCCGACGTCGCTCCCTCCAGCGCAGAGAGCTTGGCGACTGAGGCAGCGACTGCTCCGGCGGAATCTGCGAGCGAATCACCCGTCGAGTCAGTGAGCGATGAACCCCGGGTTGATACCAAGCCCGCGGTCTCCACCTCGACGGACGTCGATATGACGTTGGAAGGTTTCCTCACTATGTGGCCGGCGGTTATTGACGCACTCTCGAGCACCAGGGTTGCCTGGATGTTGTTCAGTGGATCCCAGCCCGTGTCGTGGTCCGACGGTGTGCTCGCCGTTGCCGTAGACAGCCCGGGGAAGGTAGCGAATGCTGCGGCCAGTGGTCATGACGAGAAGTTGCGCGCAGCGATTGCAGACACTCTCAAGGTCGACGTAAGCATTGACGTCGTCGTTGGGTCCGGTGGGGCGCCGTCGTCTTCTAGCGCTCGGACCGTCGAGCCGGCTGTGGAAGCTGATCCGGCCGATTCCCCGAGCGTTGATGACGACAACATCGATGACATTTCAGGAGTGGACTTGGTCATCCGTGAGATGGGCGCGACCCAAATCGGCGAGATTGAGCACTGATGTACGAGGGAGCAGTCCAAGAACTCATTGACGAGTTGGGGCGCTTGCCGGGTGTGGGTCCCAAGAGTGCGCAGCGCATCGCCTTTCACCTACTGGCCGCTGAACAGGCCGATGTTCAACGACTCGTCGATGCGCTGGTCCACGTCAAGGAGCGCGTTCAGTTTTGTCATACGTGCGGCAACGTTTCGGAGTCTGAGCAGTGTCGAATCTGCATGGACCCCAAGCGTGATGACAGCATCGTGTGTGTCGTCGAAGAACCCAAGGACGTGGTCGCCATTGAACGCACTCGCGAGTTCCGGGGTCGCTATCACGTGCTTGGCGGATCCATAAATCCAATCGAGGGTGTTGGCCCGGAGGACTTACGGATCCGGGAACTGCTGAGTCGGTTGGCCGATGGATCGATTACCGAGGTCATCCTCGCGACCGATCCGAATCTCGAAGGCGAAGCGACCGCCACGTACTTGGCTCGGACAATTTCTCCGCTGGGGGTGGCGGTGTCGCGCTTGGCCAGCGGACTGCCCGTCGGTGGTGATCTCGAATACGCCGATGAAGTCACTCTTGGACGAGCATTCGAAGGACGACGCCGCATCGAGTCGTAGGAGAAAACACATTGCGTCTTGCCGATAGGGCAGTACCGATCAGCCTTTAGGGTTCGTCCGTGGATGAGAGCCTGTTTGAGTTTGCCGCGTCTGGCGTCTTAATTCTTGTGGTAGCGGTCTTCATCCGGCAACGCGGCTGGGGTATCGCTCTGCCGCTGATTTCTCTTGGGGCGATCATCGGCATTGCTCCCATCGGCCCCGATGCGCCGCCCGAGCCAGAAGTCATACTCATCGTTCTCCTCGCTCCGCTTGTGTTCGGTGAAGCTCTGGGTTCGTCCTATATGGATCTTCGGCGGGTGAGTAGGCCGGTCCTAGCTTTGGCGGTTGGCTTGGTGCTCACCGCGACTTTCGTCATCGGTGGGGTGGTGAGCTTCGTCGTCGCGATGCCCATCGCCATCGCGTTGGCCTTAGGAGCGATCCTGGCGCCGACGGACGCGGTAGCAGTCAGCACTATTGCCAAACGCGCGTCCATTCCACGGAGGCTGGTTTCCATCCTGGAAGGCGAGAGCCTGGTTAATGACGGCACGGGATTGACTGCGTTGCGGGTGGCGGTCATGGCCGCTGTTGCGGGCAGTGTGACTGTGATCGGTGCCATGGGAATGTTCGCGGTGGCGGTCAGCGTCGGATTGCTAGTTGGGGCAATTGCCGGTTGGGGAATGTCGGTCGTTCTTCGCCGCAGCCGTGATCTCGTGGCGGCAAACTCCCTGATCCTCGTCGCCCCCTTCCTGATCTATCTCCTCGCGGAGCGATTCGAGGGCTCGGGGATCTTGGCTGTGGTCGTCGCCGCACTGTGGGTCGCGAACGCTCAGCACGCCGACCCAGGATGGTCGGGACGCTTGCAGGGCACCGCTGTGTGGCGGCATCTGACATTCATCCTGCAGACATTCGCCTTCTACCTCATTGGAATCGAACTCCCCGAGGTTCTTGGCCGCTTGAGTAATGAGGATATGCGTCTGGTGTTGATCCTCGTACCACTCGTGCTCGTAACGTTGATCGCAACTCGGTCAATTTTCGTTGCTTTGATGGTGGCGTTCGAACGCACGCGCGATCGACGCAAGGGAGCATCGCAAGAACAGCGGAAACAACTCGGCCGTCAGGCTGCGGTCTTGGCCTGGGCTGGGGCTCGCGGACCCGTCTCCGGTCTTGCTGCTTTCTCCTTGCCGCTCGTCGTAGCCTCGGGTGATCCGTTTCCCTATCGCGACGTTCTGTTGGCGACGACTTTCGTCATTATCGTGCTCAGCCTTCTCGTCTCTCTCACCGTCGCACCACTTGCCCGAGCGATGGGTATAAGTAGTGACGACGACACAGAGCTCGCACGCACGATGGATGCTGCTTTGGCTCGGGCCGCGCTCGCTCGACTTGATGCAGCCGTGACCGAAGCCGATGCCGAAGAGAACTCGATACCGCAAGAGATTGTTGATCGGCTTCGTCGTGATACCCAGCATCGCGTTGATCGGGCACGACCCCAAGAAGACGCATCAACAACACAGGAAATTGCGACTCACACGTTGATTCAACTCGCTCGGACCATGGTGCGCGCGGAACAAGAAGAACTCGTGCGTCTACGCGACGAAGAGGGTTACCCAGACGCGCTGGTGCGACCCAAACTTCACGATCTGGATATCCGTCTGCAGGCCCTCGGAACGGAGCGCTAGCGTCGCGCCATGACGAACGCCCCCTTGGTAGACGCATGGGAAGCCGCGCGCTTTCGTCAGACGCGTTCTATGCAGATTCCCGGGCACAAGATGCGCTACGGGAAGCCGGGTGAGAGCCCCTTCGCTGCGGATGTGTTGTCGCCGTTTATCCGTGATGACATCCCGTTGCAGGGTGGGGTAGATGACAACGTCTTCAGTGGTCGTTTCCTCGAGCAGGCGGAGGCACTCTGGGCGAAGGCGATCGGCGCAGATCACGCGCGGTTTCTCGTTGGTGGTTCGACACAGGGCAACATTGCGGCTCTCACATCGGTTGTTGCTCCAGAAACGATTATCTGCATCGATCGGACATCGCATCGCAGTGCGCATGCGGGGCTGGTGACGTCGGGTGCTCACCCACGCTGGGTGCTGCCGCGCATTCATCCCGAATTCGGTGTGCCGATCGGAGTCCGTGCTGACGACGTCGACATGTCTGATGCTTATGCGCTGTTCGTAACCTCTCCCGCCTACATCGGAACGATCACCGAGATCGAACCCCTGGCGGAGTTGTGTCACGAGAATGATTCGGTGTTTATCGTCGATCAGGCGTGGGGAGCTCACTTGGACTTCTTGACTGGTCGTGGCGCCCACGCCAAGGGCGCTGATGTCGTGACAACCAGTGTCCACAAAGCATTGACCGGTTACTCACAGACCGCGGTGACGAGTTTGAAAGGCAAGCGCGTGCTGCCTTCCACACTGAGCCATGGTGTAGACCTCACGGCAACTACGTCGCCGTCAGCGACTCTTCTCGCATCGATCGATGCGACGCGCCTGGTTCTTCTGCGCGATCAGGGCAAGCAGCTCGTCCGGCTAGCCGAGGCCGTCGCTGATGCGCGCGCACGGCTCTCGCGCATCGAGGGAGTCGTGGCACTTGATGACGAACGACTCGGCTACGCCATTGATCCATTGAAGTTGACGCTGTGGATCCCGCGCACAGGCACTACCGGAACTGCGATCGCTCACGATTTGTGGCAGCAGGGTGTGGGCGTTGAAGCTGCTGACTCGGACACGATCGTCATGACCATTTCGATCGCTGATGATCCGGAGTCCGTATCGGTGTTGGTGGATCTTCTTTCGTTCGTTATCGAGTCACAGCGAGCCGAGCCCCGTCCACCCGCTCCTGCGCACACCTGGCAGGTGCATCCGGAGATGGTTCTGAGCCCACGCGACGCGTACTTCGCTCATCGCCGTCGACTGCCACTGCGCGAAGCCGTTGGAGAAGTCAGTACCGAGCAGTTCTGTCCTTACCCTCCCGGCGTTCCACTCCTTGCTCCCGGTGAACGCGTCACTGAAGAGGTCGTTGAGGCGATCGAGATTGCTGGTCGATCCACCCGGGTTGCGTACTGCAGTGATCCGACCGCGCAGACGATCGAAGTGGTCGCCGAGGTCACCCACAGGTAGATCCTGCGCACGACACGCAACTAGGCGGCGAGTGAAACTGTGACATTCTCAGATGGCGATAGCGGTCTGCGTCATGGCGCATAACCCCTGAACGAGCCTTGACCAACTTCACAAGAGAACTCTTTAGTAACGCCCATGTCGCACGTGTCTCAAAGGCATCACAACACTGGTCAGTGACGTGACCTTAACCAAAGCACCCCCCGCAAGAGCGCTTTTCGCCGATAACCTCAACCAGTCAGATGCCCTGCACACAAACGAAACAAGGAGTGAACTAATTCATGGGTTCGATGAGTAAGAAATTCGCGGTCATCCTGGGTGCTTCGGCGCTCGCGCTGGCCGCATGTTCGAGTGACTCCGGTGATTCCGCCGATAGTGACTCAGGCGAGAGCGGTGGAGACACCGTCGCTTCGCAGTACGACATGAGCGGCATTGATCTGTCCATCGGTTCGAAGGACTTCGACGAGCAGCTCATCCTCGGCCAGATGATGGTCCAGGCCTACGAGGCTGCTGGTGCGAATGTCGATGACAAGGTCAACCTCGGTGGAACCGCAGTTGCCCGCGAGGCGCTCCTGTCCGGTGAGATCGACATGTACATGGAGTACAACGGCACCGGCTGGACCGTGCACCTCGGTCAAGAAGATCCCAGCTTCGATTCCGACGAGTTGACCTCTGGCGTGCGTGAGATGGACGCGGCTGAGAACAACATCGCGTGGATTGGGCAGTCGCCGTTCAACAACACCTACGGCTTTGCGTCGAGCCCAGCCGCGACCGAAGCCAACGGCGGCCCGTTCAGCCTCCAGACGATGATGGAGTACGTCCGCGATAACCCGGATGCCGTCGTCTGTATGGAGTCTGAGTTCCCCGATCGCCCCGACGGCCTCATCCTCACCGAGACCGCGACCGGAATCGAGCTCCCGGATGCTCAGCAGAACATCCTGGACACCGGTGTGATCTACACGGAGACCGCGAACGACAACTGTGATTTCGGCGAGGTCTTCACCACCGACGGTCGTATTCCGGCTCTCGGCCTCACCTTGGTCGAGGACCCGGGTGTGAACATCCTCTACAACGTCTCGGCGACCATTCGCCAGGAGACCTACGACGAGGATCCGGCCGCGTTCGATGGCATCACTGAGGCCATCCTCGCTCCGCTGGACAACATCAAGATGGCCGAGCTGAACGCTCGCGTGTCGGCGGAAGGTGAGGAGCCCGCAGCAGTTGCTCGCGACTACCTCATCGAGCAGGGCATCATCGCTGGCTAGCGACGGAGAGGGCGGGGGCTTCGGTCCCCGCCCTCTTGTCAGCCACGTAAGTTCGCGACCCAAGCGCCAGGAGAGTGTGTGGAAGGCATAACCAGCTGGTTCGACTACATGTCGAGCCGGACCGACCTCATCGTTGAAGGCCTGACGCAAACACTGACCTATGTCGTAGTCGTCACTCTTGCGGCGGGCATCACTGCGGTAGTTGTCGCCATCCTGACGATGCGGCACGCGTTCGCCAAGGAGCTCGCTCTAGCAATTTCGTCTGTGTTCCTGACGATCCCATCTTTGGCGCTCTTCACGATTTTCATTCCCATCGTGGGCTTGGGCTTCACGCCTTCATTTATCGCCTTGTACCTCTACGCGATCATGCCGATCTTGAGAAACACTTCCACCGGCCTTGATTCGGTCGACTCCAGCGTCCTGGAATCCGCTAAGGGGATGGGCCTGACTCGATGGCAGGTTCTTACCAAGGTTCAGCTACCTCTGGCGTGGCCGGTGATGCTCGCGGGTATCCGAGTTTCAGCTCTGTTGACGGTGGGCATTTCCGCCATTGCAACCCTTGTTGCTGGCGGTGGACTTGGCGACTTCATTAAGAGCGGCCTGGCGCGCCTGCCGCTACCCAATTCCCTGGAAGCGATCTGGACCGGCGTCATCTTGTCGTTGGCCCTGGCTTTCGTCATCGATTCACTACTTCGCGGCGTAGGCCGCTTCACCACACCACGGACCAAGAAAGCCTGACGGGAGATCTAGTGAGCGTCGAACCACTCATCAAGCTCGAGCACGTAACCAAGGCGTATCCGGGTGTCGAGGAGCCTGCCGTCAAGGACCTCAACCTAGCGGTCAATCCTGGGGAGATCCTGGTCCTCGTCGGCCCCTCCGGCTGCGGCAAGAGCACCACGCTTCGTCTTATCAATCGGATGATCGAGCCCACGTCGGGGCGGATCATCTATGAGGGTGAGGACGTCACGAAGGGTGATCCCAACGAGTTGCGCCGCCGCATGGGCTACGTCATCCAGCAGATCGGTCTCTTCCCGCATCGGACCATCGCCGAGAACATCGCCACGGTCCCCAAGTTGCTGAAGTGGCCGAAGGACAAGATCAAGGCCCGAGTCGATGAGCTCCTCGAGGTCGTCTCGATGGATCCCAGCATCTACCGTGATCGCTACCCCTCTGAGCTCTCTGGTGGTCAGGCGCAGCGCGTGGGTGTGGCGCGTGCGCTCGGCGCCGACCCGGATGTTCTTCTTATGGATGAGCCCTTCGGCGCCATTGATCCCATTACCCGCGATCGCCTGCAAAACGAGTTCCTACGTTTGCAGGGCGAGTTGAAGAAGACGATCGTCTTCGTCACCCATGACATTGACGAGGCGGTCAAGATGGGTGACCGAATTGCCATCCTTCGCGAGCAGAGCGAAATCGCTCAACTCGATACACCCGAACATATTTTGACCGATCCGGCTGACGAATTCGTGGAGAACTTCCTTGGCTCCGGCGCCATCTTGAAGACGTTAACCCTTCGTAGGGTCAAGGACATCGAACTATCTCCGTTGGTGACACTGAAGGAGCCGTTCCAGCGAGATCAAGCGCTGAACATGATGAACGAGGCCAATACCAACGTTGCGGTTCTGTTAGATCGCAACGATCACCCGACACGTTGGATCGACGAGCGCGCACTCAATCGATCTTCGGCCTTGGATAAGGCGGGTCGCCCCATCTCGGTTCAACTGCAGCCGGAGGACACCCTCCAGGACGCTCTCTCCGCGATGCTCACCACCGCTGCCGGTATGGCCGTCGTGGTTGATGCACGCGGCAACTACCTAGGCGGGTGCACAGTTGAGAGTCTCGCGCAACTCCTCATCCAGACCGGTGCGGAGAACTCTCAGTCGTGAGTACTGCCGTAGCGCTGACCGCTGAGGACGCGGAGGCCAAACCGAGTCGTCGGTGGAGGTCGGACTCGCTGGATCTGGTGGTCACCCCTGCGCTCTTCTTGATCCTTGCGACCTTGCTGTTCGTCGTATGGAACTACACCGAGTTCGACCAGACAACCACCAAGATCCTCGAACCTGCGAAGTTGTGGCGGCAGTTCCAAGAACAGTTGTACGTCGCCTTTTGGTCAACGGTTCTTGTTGTGGTGATCGCCGTACCTATCGGCATCGCCGTCACCCGAGAAGGTGCGCCCAAGATCAAGGACACGCTTGTCAGTGTCCTTGGCCTAGGCCAGGCGCTTCCCGCCTACGGCCTGATCGTGCTCTTCTTCGTGTGGCTAGGTCAGGGCGCCACGACGGTCATCATCGCGCTTGCCACATTCGCCCTGCTGCCGGTTCTCCGCAACACCATCGTCGGTCTAGAACAAGTGGACGAGGCGGTAATCGAGGCCGGCAAGGGCATGGGTATGACGGGCTTCCAGCGACTTTTCAAGATTGAACTCCCGCTGTCGGTTCCCGTCATCATGGCCGGTATCCGAACGGCAACTGTCATCAACGTCGGCATGGCGGCCTTGGCCTTCCTCATCGGTGGTGGCGGCCTCGGCGAGACCATCAACGCCGGGCTGAAGCTCAACCGCCCAACGGCGATCTTCGTCGGTGCTGTTCTCGTAGCCCTCGTGGCGCTGGCCTTTGATTTCATCGGCGGCCTGGCCCAGCGGTATCTGCGTCCAAAGGGCGTCTAACCGTTTTCCGCGAGTAGATTCAATCTGTGACCGACGGTCAGCAAAAGTCCTCAGAAGTCGACTATCGCTTCCTGCTCGCGAACGAACGCACGTTCCTTGCGTGGATGCGCACATCGCTGGCACTCATCGCCGGTGGTGTGGCTCTCGACCAATTCGTCGTCGTCGCCAATGCCCGTCAATTGGTCACGGTCCTCGGCGTTTTCGCCATTAGTTTGGGGGCAACCACCGCTGTCTTGGGAATTGTGCAATGGCGACGAGCGGACCGCGCGATGCGTCGCGGAGCTCCGATGAATTCTTCGGCAACGGTGATGACTCTCGGCGCCGTCCTTGCGGTCTTTGCACTCGCCATAGCCTTACTCCTGGGCCTCGGCTGACGCCCTCAGTCATGAGCCACTCTGTATTCGATGATCCTGCTGGCCGGACTCGATTCGCCTGGACCAGAACCCTGCTGGTTACCTTCGTCGTCTCCTTATTCGTGGAACGACTGGTCTTCGCGGGCTCACCCGGGAGTTTGGTGGTGCTGGCGATTCCCGGGGCGACAGTTGCCATGGCCACCTTGATCCGATCGCGCGAGCTTCGCAATGACGCTGGGGGCTTCGGCTGGGCTGTTCCTGCAGCGGTTATTTGTTCCGTACTCTTCGTGGCTACTGTGGCGCTTGTAGGTGTTGCGTCCTCTTAGGTGGCAGGCCAGGAATCGACGAGATGAAGAAGAAAATTGCGCCGATGAACGTCCCGACGTTGGCAACTTCCGGAT
>Ga0222719_10005774_pt1 | contig 10622 bp, 10 predicted proteins | sample C33_34DmetaG_FD_165039 | JGI IMG/M metagenome (GOLD analysis project Ga0222719, IMG submission 165039) | Estuarine water microbial communities from San Francisco Bay, California, United States - C33_34D | ecosystem: Environmental > Aquatic > Marine > Unclassified | place: USA: California...
ACCAAATAGTTTGAATCCGTCGTCTGCCATTAGAATTCCTTATAATATGAGAGGAGAGCAGTTTTCCTGCTCTCCTTCTATATATCAGTTTTATTGATCAGTAGTATTTGAAGTCCAATACTGATACTGCCACTCTATTTGAAATCTTTCGACTTCGGCATCAGCATAAGAAAGTTCTATTGCAGATACTGATGAAGGCCATGCATCTTTGAACGTATAAGTCTTAATAACTCTTTCGTCACGATCAAATTGCTCGACTTTTAAATCTGCAAAATAGAGTTCTGGATTTTGAGTACCACCAGCATCTGCATGGTTAGCAATTGCATTCATCCATCTTTCCATTTCGTCTCTAATTTTGAACCCAGTGTCATTGATTACAGATACTGTCCATGGTTCAAATACTCTGTCTCCAGCAATTTTTAACTGTCTACCACGAAATGGAATTTCGATTGTGTTAACAGTTGAAGCTGGAAGCTGACCGCTTTCGCACATAAATGATGCGAAATCGATGTCAAGATTTACGCCTAAACCTCCTCGCGGATTTGCAAGTGTAATCTGGAATAGATTACCACGTGCACCACCACCAGTAAGCCTAGCCTTAAATTCGTCTACACTACCAAGTGCCATAGTTTATCCTCCCTAGATTAGAATGCCTGACCAGCAATTTCCTCAAAGGAAACACCGGTTCTGACAGCGACAAAGTTAAGTGTGATAAAATTGATAGAGCGAGCTGGCTTAATAAGAATATTAGCAATAAACTCATTTCTATCTACAACTTCTGCAGTATTAACGGTTTCATCCGCAATAACTCTGAAGTCTGTGATACCACGTCTGCCTTTAACATCTCTTAATACTGGTTCAATAATATTTACAAACTCAGCTCTTGTAAATTCATCGTTGAATTCAAAGAGAACGTTTTTAGCGGCTCTTTCAATTGCTCTCTCAAGAGTAAGGAACAATCTTCGTACATTAATACGATCGAACGCGGAAGGTCTAGAAAGACCAGTTTTATCACCGAATAATAAGATACCTTGACCTGGGAGATTAACAATTGGATTAATTCCAGATTTATATAATGTATCTCTACGTGTTTTATTTGGATTATAATTTAGTGATGTTACACCAAGTAATTGACCTCGTCTTGTACCTGCAGGCGAGAACCATGGTGCAGCAACTCTATCAGTTTCAGCCATAAGACCTGCAAGTGAAGATGATGCAGGAATGTCTATGAACTTATCATTATATTTGTCATAAACTTTTAAATAGTTACCAGCTACAATATTGTAACTTGATCTTGTAAATGTTTCAGCAGTAGCAACAACATTTGTCGTAATACTAGCATCGCCATTTACGTTTACGATATCAGTTCTAGCTGGACCAGATACAATTACACAGTCTTTACGTGCGGCTGCAATTGCAATCAAGTCATTAACAACTGTAGTCTGATCAGCTCTTGCACTCATTCCTGGAGCGATCATAAAGTCGACTTCGACAACGTCTTTATCTTCAAAAAGATCGAAACCAAGTAAATAATCGGCAGTTGATAGTGTACCAGTATCTACACCTGAGTCAAAAGCAAAGTTAACAGCTGCAGAAGTTTGAACCGCAGTTCCTAGGAAATCTTTAGTAGTGCCTGGAGTGATTGCTGTACCGGCATTACCGAAATTTGTAAAATTAGAGTCAAAATCTACAAAATGTACATACTTTGAATTAGTATTAATTACATCTTTTACGTAAATATTTCCTCCGTCGTCAGCATTAACAGCATTAGTAGCTACAGAAAGATACGGATATGTTTCAAGAACTGTTCCTTTTGTTCCTGAAAATTCACCATTTACATCGACGATTGCTACATGAACCTCATCATTTGTACCATCATTATTTGATGCAAATGTTGATGTACCAGGTGCGGCATCAAATGATGATTTATAAGTCCAACCGTCAAAAGCAGAATCGTTAATTGATGGTGGACATATTGATACGCGAAGTGAGTTAGCTAGTGATCCAGGAAATCTACCAATAAAAGTATGTCCATCTGAATCTAAAGCAGATTGCTGTACTAAAAAATTTTCGTCATTTTTAACAGTCGGAAGAGTATACGTTCCAACTGCATATGCAGATGTCTGTCCTGTTGTTGAAACAGCATTATTAGCAGTTGAATCAACAATACGTGATATTTGTAAAGTGTTTGAATAGCGTAAAAAATACGCAGCGTCGTGGTAGTCTATGGAATGAGAATTATTAGGTGCGCCATATGTTTCTGATAGTTCTTCTTCATTAGCGATTAATCTTCTTTCATCCGCGGGACCCCACATAAATTTACCTACATACATACCTGTCGAGGTTTGAACATTAGGCACTCCGCCTGTTAGATCTACCTCTTTAACTATGACTGCAGGACTTTGAGATGGTGCAAAAAGTGCCATTGGTTTACCTCATTGGATTATTTATATGATGCATGATACGATTATTTTCAATTTCAATAGTATTTATAATATTTTAAAATTCCATTAATAAGCGCTTCTAGTTATAGAATCTTTAAGTATAGCTTTTACTTTTGAAAAATCGCCAAAGATTTGATTGTCGTTTATAGGAATTTTTATATCAATAAAAAGCTCTTTTACATTATCTTTTATTTTTTGTAAATGATTAATTGTATAATTTGTTATATTATGTATTCCGTAATTTAAACCGTTAATTCTGTATCCTGGAATATCTCCTATTGCAGCATAGACAACTTTACTATTTACCTGTTTAATCGCATCGATAATTTTTTTATCACTAAACAATAAATTCGCTTTTATATATTTATGATTTTGCTTTTGATATTTCTGCCATGCTATTTCTAATTCTTGCGGCGTTTCAAAATATTCTAGCAATTCGTCATATCGTTTTTTAATTAAGTCGCCTTCACTTCTATTCCAAAAATTAGATTTGTCACAATTAGGTAACTTATTTAATACTTCAACTAAATTATCATATTGACCATTCCAACTTTCAGTAATGATACGTTTCCATGATACTTTTTTTTCAAATATATCAAAATGAATATAGTTTTTAACAGTAGTAGTATGACTGCCTAATATGAATGCTTTAAACATACTACAAGGTCCAATAATAGTATCTACATTTTGTAGTGCATTTATAGGAGCGTCATTTTTAAGTTTATTAGGAAATATATTTTCAGTACAGTATAAGAAAAATGCTCCTCCATCCCCTGGTCCGTGTTTTAAATCTTTATAATGAATTACATGTTTTATAAATTCTCGCATTTGTCCGTCTAGTAATACTGGTATATCCATATATGCTTTCATAGTGTTATTCCAACTAGACGGATCATTCTCTGGATATGTATGAATTATTGCTCCTCTTACTTCCATTGGAATGTTATACACAGATATTCCGCTATCTAAAATTTTACTAATAAAACTATTTCCGCTTTCTGTATTTCTTAAAGAAATATGTTTACCGGTGGGTGTAAGTTCTAAAGGAGTATAGTCACCATGAATAAACTTTTTACTCATTTTTGGAACATGAAATAGTTTCACAGACGGGTTATCCCAGTTTGGACATCCTATTTCTCTCCAAGTTTTAAGATTAATAATAGCAGTGATGGGATATGGATAAAAATGACCGTTATAGTCGTTATTCTTTTTTTGATGCTCTTTACTAATAAGCTGTCCTGCAAATATCCAATCTTTACTATCTAGCTCTTTAATATATTTTATACAATCATTATGCCAGTAGCCAAAATTTTGACAATAAACTCCGAACCAATTTAATATAAGATAATCTACATCTTGATTTTTATAGTGTGTCAAAACTTCATTTACATTAGATGCATGCCACATGCGATCGTGTACATGTACACTAGAGTTCTTAATATGTGATACTCTATTATATAATAACATCCAACTGTCGAGTATTTGTTTACTAATATTATTTTTAATTTCAGGTTTTAAAATAAAACTATGTACAATTTTAAGCATAGATTTCTTTCCAATGCAAGTAGCTATTATAAATTTTGTCGTACCACGAACTACCCATACGACCGTGAGCTATTATATGGTATCTAGGTTCGTCACTATGATTGTATACTGCATGTACATTATATAAGTTTAATTTTATGACAGACCCTTGCTGGAACGGTAAAATTCCTATATCTTCCATATAAAAATTACAGTCTGTTGGATTATTTAATGCAATGTTAGTAGGTCCAATGTGATTTGCCCCTAGTGTAAGACTATCTTTGTGCGGAATTATATAGCCGCCTGGATCTAATTTCATTATTCGTATTCTATAATAATCGTTGTAATCAAATTGATTTTTAAAAAAGTCTCTAATTGTAGGACACCAGTCTGCTAAATCAGTCCAGCGGAAAGGGGCATCTTTTATATCATTATATCCATAAGTGTGATGAGCTTCTGTATGTACACTGCTTAAACCGTGTATACATAAGCTATTCCACCCTTTATGATTTTCTTGGCGTCTATGCGGAACATAGTGTTGCCTAAGTTGATCAGCTTCGTAATACATTTTATCCCAATCTACATTTTCAAAACCTAAAATAGGAAGAAACGGTAGTTGATTGCTAAATCTTACTTCTTCGCCGTCTTTAAGGTCTTGCGGAAACTTGGGTGATGACGCAAATTTATTTCTTTTTATAAAATCGTCAATAGACTCAGAACTAATCCCGTATTCATTTAGCATTTATGTTCCTTTTACCAGCGGTCGTTTTGCTGTTCCATATCGATAAGCCAATCAGGAGATTCAGGTTCATTAGCTGCTCTTACAATTTCCTCTTCTTCAATTGACTTAATCCATTCAGAACCATCATCTACCCAACCAAATGGTACAATATCAGCTTCAATTTCAGCCATCCTTTGTTTAAATAGCATTTCTTTTAGATTAATATCGGTCATATCATTAAAAAATTGAGTCTGAGCAAAATAACCAAACATAACTAGATTCATAATTAAATCATCATTATTACCTTCTGATGCTTCATATGAATTACCTTTTGCAACAAATGTAGATATTTCGAGAATAGTTTGTTCATCATAAATTTTAAGTTTATTCGTTTCAATAAGATCTTTTAAGCCAGAACAACCTAATCTTTTAACTCTACGAGTCATAGCCTGACCAATAGCATTTGCCTTTACCGCAGATTCCATATGCACATTATCATATTCAAGTTCTTGATATAAACCATTTGCTACTAGGGATCCTTGATCATTCGACTCAACAATAACATATGCATTATTATACAATTTCGCATACTTATATATAATAGAAGGGAAGAGTAGTGGAGAGATAGTATTGTTACGATAAACAGCTACCTGTTCAAATGGTTTTACGCTAATATCGATTAAAGTAAATGTAGAATAGTCCTGTCCTCTTCCCTTTCCAACATCTACACACATAATATACTCTTTACCTTTTTCTGGATCTGAGTATACAAAACCATCACCTTGTTCAATATGTCTTTTAGGCTGTTTAGCTCTTAATTCCATAAGGGCTTCAGCACTAATTAATGTATCACCTGTACCGAAAAACGTATTACCAAATTCTTGATCGAATTGTAGTTTTGATGTATTATTAATTGTTTGTTGTTTCCATTCCTCATCACGGCCTGGAACATCCCACCAATCTACTCTAAATGGAGTAAATTCATTAACTGATTGCACCGCACCTTCCCAAATCTTATAAAACATATTACCAATACCATTTGCTGTAGATGTAACAATGACTTTGGTATCTTTACCAGCAGATACAACAGGATATGTAGAAGTGTAAAATTCTGCGGCTTTTTCTACGAATGCAAACTCATCGAGATAAAGCAAATTGATACTAAGACCACGAATAGAAGAACCAGTGGTTGCAGCAGTAATAATTCGAGAATTATTACCAAACTCAAGTGAACCTTTGTTAAGAGCTTTAGTTCCGGCTTGTAAAAAGAACGGTAAGTTTTCAAGCATAAGCGTGATCCGAGAGAGCATTTCTCTTGCGGTTGATGCTTTGTTAGCAAGAATGGCCACAGTCTTTTCCGGATGAAACAGCGCATACCAGAGCAAGTAGGCGCAAACCGATATGGATTTACCTGACTGTCTGCAAGCCAAGATAATATTAAACCTATGCTCATTGAACCTTCCAAACATTTCTTTTTGATAAGGATATAGATTAAACGGTACTAAACCCTCATCAAGTGAAATAACTTTTACATATTTTTTGGCGAAATATATAGGATTATCCATACATTTCTTATATTCAAGGATCGATTCTTGGGTCCATTGTTCAGCAACACCATCGCGCTTTACATTAGGATTACCTAGATACGTCTCCCGAGTCGCTCTCGCTTTCACCGCCTGTTCGTGTGACATCTATTAAATCGCCTTTTAGCAAACGTTGTACGTCTGCAGTTGAACCTAAGTAGAAATTATTTTGTGTATTATTTACTTCGGTTGTTTCATTCTTTTTCTCAAGTTCTTTTTTACCTTTATTTAATATCATTAAGCGATCATTCACATCAGATATATTTTTTATCATACCAGATAAAACTTCATATGCTCGAGGATGCTCAGATTCTCTAGCAACTTCAATCATATTTTCTAAAGCATCTTTGCCTTTTTCAATTAGTTGATAATATGTTTCGCGCGAATAATCATAATCATTTGCGGCTTTATCACTATCACGAAGCGTCGGAGTCTGCGGCATAATCTATCCTTGTAAATCCAAAATCTGAATCACCTAAAATATTTAATGTTGTAGGATTAGGAAGCACCTGAATCGTTTTTAGTCTAATATCAGAATCACTTAATCCTGCACCAATATCAAAAACTTTTGCTCTAACATCACGAACAATTGGGCCAGTGCTAATACCACTATAATATGATATTTTCATTTCAAAATCCATAGTGTAAATAATAGTTCTACGGGCACCTAATTCGCCTTCAAAATCATCTTGAAATGATACTCCACTTATCGTAATTGGGATATCTTCTAAAATATCAGGATAATCAGCAAAGGGTTTAAGTGTTATTGAGTATTGTGGATTAAATGTAGGTAAAATTTGCTCAACAAGTTGAAGAGCATCATCTTGAGTTTTTGTGTATATATTTAATTGAAATGTAATATTATATGGAACTGCCGTATAAAATTTATTTCTATTATTATCATTAGTTCCATATCTTGTAAAATTATTTACTTTCGATACTTGTCTAGTATTATCATATGTTAATGAAGTAATTTCAAAAGACATACGTGGAAGTTTAATCGCAACTTTTGTATTGTCCTGTAAACTTGGATTTTCACGAATACGATCTAGATATTTTGCTTTTGGTGCATATGCTAATGGAACCTTTACTTGAGAAGTAGATGCACCGCTAGTTTGGTTTTTACGAATTACATATAGATTATTAAACAGTTTACCAAATATAGCAACTGCTTTTCTAGTCTTTTCGTGATAAAAATGTCCACCAAACATTAGCTATTATATATTTTCTGTAGATGCGTTTCGAATTGTTCTACTTTATTCAATCGATCTGGCCAGAGAATATATTCCTTTTCTGGGTTTTTCTTTAAGTTATTTAACAATGGTACAATAGCATTGTATAATTTATCTATCTTTTCTTGAGTATTCATTGCAGAAGCACCAAGAGTTTCTGCTTTTGAAGCAATCTTTTGAACTGCTTCTAATTCATTTTCGTCGACGGCTGTAAAGCCAAAATCAAAAAAATCGTCGCTCATTAGTCATTCCCCGATGGATCGCCAAATGGATTTGATTCACTAAAATCTAAGAAATCATCACCAAATGTTCCAAAATCTGTGTTTTGCTCATTTTCTGAAATTTTATTTAATTCAGAAACTGTTTGAATTGTGTGTATATTACTAGCTGAGTCAACTGTAATCGAGCTATCTGCTTGAAATTGTTTATATGTTGCATCAGATGAAGATAGATTTACTGCGTGTATTGTTCCATCTGAATCTGAGTATTTAGCAACCTCAGCTGTTACTAATACACCGCTTTGATTCTGAGTTATTATTGTGCCTGGATATATAGGTTTTCTATTATTTATATCTGCGCCTAAAATCTTTAACAGATATGTATATCCATGATCTGTTTCAATATCTTGAATTTCTTCAACACCAGTATCAAAGTCTTCACTATTATAATCGAATAATTGTGCACGGCATTTAAATACAGGAAGATTTGATAATTGATAAAATGGCTGTTCGTGCTCCACAGCTGTTATTTGAAACATAGATTTTGAAAGCGGTAGATATATTAAATCACCTTCGCGTGGTCTTTCACTATTAATATCATTATCACCACCAATAGTTTGATTCCATCTACGCCTTGATACAACAAATGTACATTCGTCTCTAATTTCTACACCAAATCGAGTAAATAAGTCACCCTCACCATCGAAACCTTCGATGTTGTCGATATACATTTCTATTTTATAGCTTGAATTATATCGTGCAGGAATTTCATCACCAAAAACTCTGTCTTCATACACGGTATCACGCGGAAGATAATATACATCTTGTCCGTAAATTTTGAGAGATTCAATTACGATATCTTCATAGAGATTTTGTTCAGATCTTACATTATCCCTTATATAGTAGTTTCGGGCCATACCATCATCCTATAAAAAAGTCTGCTGGTAATTCGTGCTCGAGTCTAATCCTTTCTCTAAGATCTTCAATTTCACCTTGAGCATCATCAAATAATTGTCTACCATTAAGTATTACTCCACCGGGCAGCTGCATGCCCTCAAATTTCATTAAATTCATTCCCCATTGTTGTTTAATTAGTGCAGTTGTATATTCTTTCAACCACATATCATTATAGATCGAAGTATGAGTATTTGGTGCAATCGTATTATATACTTCATAAACTATGTAATCGCCTTCAACAATATCTAAGTCTTCAATATGTCCAAATAAATAAATTCTATTTTGTCTACGGGCAAAATCTGTCATTGTCGTACCATTCAATGTCATATCAAGTAAAGACAAATATTGTTGAATTTGTTCATAATATGCAATATCACCAGCAAACTGAGACATATCAGTTAATTCGGACAAGTGCATTTGATAGCGAAGATTAAATAAATTCTTTGAAGCACTTGCACTCGATATAACAGGGAATACTTTTGTCACATGATGAACATCAGAAGAGGTTGTAATATATTTATTTGTAATATCATCAGCCGTTAATTCATGAGACACGTATGCACGATAAGTAGCATCAGAATGAAATTCTTGATAATACTGTATCGCTTCATCAACTCTGTCTTCAAGTTGATCTTCATCGACGTTTACCTCAATAACAGGTTCGCCAAGTCGTCGCTTACAGTAATCAATAAGAGTATCTCTTGAATTAGGATTAGCCATTAACTACCTGCTCCGATAATAGTTTTTAGTGTTGTTCCAGCTGTGTTTTTAAGTAATAGCGTACTTGCACTTACTAATTCAGTCGAAGACACTGTATTTGCTGCTAATGCAGTAGAAAAGCTTAAGTTACCTGAACCATCAAAGGATCCAGATGTTCCAGTTACATCTCCAGTAAGAGAAATTGTTCTACCAGTTGCCAATGCAGTTGCAGTTGCGGCATTACCAGAAGTGTTTTGGTTACCAGCTGTATTAACGCCTGGAAGGTTAATATTTCCAGTACCATCAAATGATACACCACCAATAGTTCTTGCAGTCTGTAAAGCGGTAGCAGTTGCCGCATTACCAGTTGTTGATCCAGATGTACCAGTTACGTTACCTGTTACGTTACCAGTCACATTACCTTCGATATTTGCAATTAGCGTACCAGTTGTAACTGTAAGATTTCCAGTATCTGCACCAGTATTCGTAGTTGTACCAACTTTAAATTTATCTTCTGACTCGTCCCATATAATTGCAGCATTGTTACCAGTTGAACCACGCTCCATAATGAAACCTAGGTCGTTAGCATTTGAAGTTGCACCAGTATTTAATTCTATTAAAGGATCAGCAACTAAACTATTTGTTGAATTAACAGTTGTAGTAGTTCCATTAACTGTAAGATTACCACCAATTATTGCGTTACCTGAAGCGTATAATCCACCAAAAGTTACCGAGTCTGTTGTTCCAACAGCCTGACCAATTGTTATTGCTCCAGTTCCACTATTGTATGATACACCACTAGAACCACTAAAATGTGCACGTACTTCGGAGGCAGAAGGTCCGGTATACGTGAGTTTTCCTAGTGCTGAATCGTATGCAAAAGAGCCGTCTCCTCCAGCATCAACTACGTTGATGTGAGCTCTTACTTCAGAAGCTGAAGGACCAGTATAAGTTAATTTACCAAGGGCAGAATCATAAGCAAACGAACCATCACCGCCTGCATCAACTATATTAATGTGGCTTCGCGTTCTTGCTGCGGTAGTAAAAAGATTTGTTGAACCTTCGGTTAAATCATCTGAGCTCAAATTACCTAGAGTACCTGCTGTAATACCAGCGTCGGCTCCAGTACTATCTTGAATCGATAATTTATTACCATCAGCTCGAAGCTTTACGCCACCTAAATGTACGGTACCCGATGATAGGTAAATATCTCTAAATTTTAAAGACGATGTACCAATATCGTA
>Ga0222719_10005776_pt1 | contig 10620 bp, 13 predicted proteins | sample C33_34DmetaG_FD_165039 | JGI IMG/M metagenome (GOLD analysis project Ga0222719, IMG submission 165039) | Estuarine water microbial communities from San Francisco Bay, California, United States - C33_34D | ecosystem: Environmental > Aquatic > Marine > Unclassified | place: USA: California...
TTCTTCTAATTTAACATCGTGCCGATTAACCAAAATTGTTAACTTTTCATTATTAGAACTCAACCTAGATTGAATTTCTTCAATATCTCTATGCTTGTAAATACTTGTTTTTCTATCCCTGTTATAAATATACAATAACAATAATATAATAATTCCAAACAAAGAACCAACAACAGCCATTGGAATCCAATTCCCACTATTTGCTTCGTTTATGATTTTGACTACCTCTTGTACTTGTTCTTTGTCCATTTTATAATCCTAATTCTGTTAATGTAAATTCACGCGTAAGTAAAGCCTGATATGATCCGCTATGATTCCCAACTCCAACACTTGCACCACTGTAAAATATCCCAATAGTTGCCGATTCTCTTGTACTTACCCATACACGTGTACTTGTTGCACCAACTGAATGATTGAATGGCGCATAGTTCATATAATTGCGTGTTATGCTCAAATTAAAAATGTTTGTCAATTGATTATAATTGCAAACGTACCAACCTGTAAAACTTGCCTTAGTATATGGTTGATTGGCTAATTGATTAGTTAGCGTATTCGCTGCGTTCAAAGTGTTATAATAACCACGAACGGTTGCCCCTCCTACGTTCCAAGTTGACCAATCAATCACTATTCCATTTGCATAAATTTGCGTGCCTAAATTGTCTGTAAATCGGTTTAAATTACCAAATGGATTGTTCGCATTTAACGTAAAAAAATCTACACCATTCCCGAATTGCAATGCACCATCATCTTGTGCTTGATAAGAAACATTTGCGCCCGTTTTGAATAAACTCGCAGAATTATTCGCTATTACAGGATCAGGAACAACAACAACACCAACCGTAATAGTTCCGATAGGTGAACCATTTTCGTATTGTACGGGAACATTCAACGCTTCTTCAGGGGCTAAAGAATCAAACGCTGCACCGTTAACCGTTATTTCAGAATTACCTACAATTACGTCAGCCGTTCCACCACTTGCAACCGTTTGATTAAATACACCGTTTAAATTTACCGTTGCATCAGCGCAAGTTATTGGGTTTGGTATTTCAATAACCCCATCAACATTTACCCCTACTTCTGTTCCATTTTCATATTGAACCGGAACATCTAAAGTTCCACCACTCGCAACCGTATTAAACGCTAAACTGTTGACTGTAACGTTTGCATCAGAACACGCTGTTGAATAGCTGTATGTTGTACCGGCTGCTTGTCTTGCAACTAAAACACCATTTTCCATAATTGTTACCGGTACACATAAAGGAACAATTGGTGAATCACATTTAAAATCATATCTTATTGAAAAATCTAATCTTAAAATGTGTCTATTTGAAATATCTGAAAATTGTATTTTTTCACGCAAATCTGCGCTTAAACTTAAATCTGAATAAACAGAATCAAATCCCGTTATTCTTTCAATGTCGCTATAAATAAAACGCTTAACGTTTTTGAAAACTTGCAACACATCAGAATTAAATACTTCATCAACCCTTTCAGCATCACCGTATAATTTTACCAAATCTGCTTGAAAGATAATTGAAACATCCTGAACAATTTGGTTGTTGTCATTTTGATATGTGCTTTGGTCATCAACTAAAAAAAACGAATTAACAGCAACTTTATCATCATAAAATGTTTCTTTGTAGTTTTTGCTGTCTAAACTGATTTCCGGTATTGTTGAATCGTTTTTAAAGTTTTTGTTAACTCTTGGATACATTGTATATTCAACACCATCAGCCCAAAACCCTAATAGATTTGCATATGTTCTTTGTTGTAAAACGTGAATAGCTTTATCAACGCCCTTCCTATTTGTTTTCTCAACAATTGCCATATTACAATAGTGTGTCTATCATTGCACGTTCACCAAAGTAACCGTGAATCAATTTATTCATTTCATTTCTAACGTGGTTTATCTCACCCAACAATGTCGGCATTAATCCGGTTACTTTTAAAACGCTTAAATTATCATTTGTGCCTTCCAAAAGTTCAATCAATCTTGCTGATTGCATTTTTGATTCTCTTTCGTTTAGGTTTGATCTTAATGATGCCAAATATATTTCAATACATTTTACCTGAACAGCCAATTTAATTGCTGTTGCAAATAAAAATTTGTTTTGGATGATTAAATCTGTGTAATCATTGTAAACTGTGATGTCAGGGTTAACACCAATAGCTTCATCCATTCCATCTTCATTGTCTAAATTTGGCAATGTGTTGGTTGTGTGACCTGAAAAGTAATATTTGTCAATATACAATTCAGAGATATAAGACATTATATCACTATTTTCATAATCACGTTTGAATGGTTTTAATGTTCCTATTCCTGAATAATTTGAAAGATAACCTAAATAATATTCACCTTTATAAGTGTCCCCTGAATTATCAACAACCCAATCCAAAACTTCTTCTTGGTGTGTTGACGTTATGGTAATCACTTTTGAATAGATTGGTGCATCTTTTGATGTGTTAAAAAGCATCAATTCAATATCACCACTACCTTCAAAATCCAATAAAACCCTTTTGATTTTGAAAGCTATATTTTTTTGATTTGATACGCATATCTTAAAGCAAACAAAACCATCCGGTAAATTTTCCGTATTAATCCGATTTTGAGCATTCTTGTATAAAACTTGTCTATCAATGTAATCAGGTTTATTAAAAACCCTATTGCAGACATTAACAATGGCATCTTCTTGAAGATTTTTTAAAGCCTCATTAAATTCTGCATCTGATAAACTTGAATAGTCTTGCGTATCATATAAAAACTCAACCTTGCAATGTGGATTTTCAGAAACCCATTGATCACTTGCTGATGATGAATTATTTGCATCCAATATTGCATACGTTGGGTTAAAGGGTTGCCGGAAACCGACAACCCCATAAAGATTTGTTTTTATTTTATTTGCGTTAAACATCAACTAAACAAATCAAATTATTAAACTAATGCGAACGCCAATAAAGGTGTTTCAGAAGCTGTTGACAATGGTGAATATTCGTATGCAATGTCAAGTGAAATTTCAGTTTCAATCTTAACGTCTTGCGTATAACCACCTAATGAAGAACCATTTGCGCCTTCCATGTAAGTATGAACAGCATATTGAACGTTGTCAACAGGGTTAATGATTGCACCATAGTTAGCAATTTGACCGAATTCACGACCTTGTCTGTTTTGAACAGGAATCCAAGGTAATGCAGCAACTGAACCTTCAGGAACAGCAATCCAATACCCTTTTGAATAAGCAGAAGCCAATCCCGCTGCATCAGAAGTTAATTTTGGATCGTGGATAATTCTAATGTCACCAAATTGGAATTCAGTGTTAGTTGCGTTCCCCGCACCTTGATTCATTTGTGACCAAAACTTACGATAAGCAATTGAATCGGCAACAATAACGAATCCGGTACCTTGATATTTGTTTACATCCATTACCATTTTAGTGATTGCAATTGCATTGTCACCGGCTGCACTTTCAGTAATTTCAAATGTATCATCTGTTGCATCAAATGTTCCATCAGCAGTTGCAACGTTAACACCTGAACGGTTTGCAAATAGATAATCGTGAGCAACCGTTTCAAGACCTTCCATGAAGTTAGCAATTGCATTCTCCATTTTAGACATATGCAATTCTTCAAAAGAATACAATTTGTTGTCAGCTTCTTTAATCAAAGAAACGAAATCATCATTGTAAGTGGTCCAAGATGGTGTTAATGTGCTTGAATCACCTTGCGCACCTGTGTGATTGTGTGAACGCCCTGAACCTAATGCACGACTTGTTCGTGTAAAAAAGTTAGTTTCAACCGCACGATCATCACGAGTTTTTAATGATTCGTAATCAGGAATCATTATGCTTGTGTTTTCAAGAAACAATTTATGGACAGCGGGAACACGGTAACGCAATTCTCCCGCTTGGAATTTGCCAATCAACTTGGCTTGTGCTTTTACTAAAGCAGCAGTAGCGAAATTTGCCATTTGTAAATGTATTAAATGTTAATTATGATTTTTTGGAGTACCACTCCTGAGACTTTGGAACACCGTTCCGAATGCAAATATAATAAAATTTTTCAATTTAATTTTTTTTCAAATATTTTTTATTAACATTTACATTTACATTAACATTTACATTTACATTTACGGCTTGCACTTGCTTAGCAAATAGAAGCAAATGCTTAGCAAAATAAAGCAAATGCTTAACCCCTTTTTGATAGGTTGTAAACTTGATTTTTTAACCGTTCAATTGAATCTTGCATATCATTTGTTTCCTTTGTGGCTTTTAAACATCTGTCACGCCAATAGTTTCTTTCTCTGACCATTAAATCAAATTTTTCATTCCATTGGTCATTATTTTTAACAAAAACACTATTAAGTTCTTTATTTTCGCCCATAATTTTTTTTGAATACACCGTATTAGTATAATCTGTTCCATTATCTGAATACTCATATACACTAATAGTCCCGTCGTCTTCGTCATAATGTAAGTCAAAATCTAAACCTTTTGACTTAAAAGCAGTCCACCAATCTTCTTCTTCGGGTGTAAAGGTATGTTTGTGTTGTTTGCCTTTATGTTCAAACTCAATTGTTATCTCCCCACCTTTTGCGTACATTTCGGGGTTTAACCCTATCTTCTTCGCATAAGAGATGGCTTGTTTTTCTGTTTTGAAACTTCCTTTTGAATTTCCTTTATCATCATACAGAACTATTTTTTCGGTCTTATCTTCATCATCATACTCCGTATTGATGTAACCTGCTACCTCTCCACCTTTAGCATAGGTAGAACCGCCCTCTGCGTATCTTATTCCTTTGTCAAGAATAACACTATTCCATTGGTCAATCATTTGTTGTTGTTTTTCTTCCTTATTCATAGCTGTATATTTTATTTAATTCATTTAATTCTTTTAATAATTGATCTCTTGTTTCACCATTTTTTGAAAATACTCTTTTTGTCAATTTTTCTCCAAAAACGCTATTCATAAAATCAATCGCTTTTGCTTTATCTTGATCATTTAAACCGGCAAAAATATTTTCAATGTTTTTATTTCTTTCACTTACCTTAGCATAATCACCGTTGTATTCTAACATATTTAGATGAAAGTTGTAACCCATTACATATTTGCAAAAAATTTCCAACCCTGTCATATATTTTTTTTCAAGGTAATTTTTTAAATCACTTTTGTTGATTCTTTTCTTGTTGAAAAACAAATCCCAATCACCTAGAAACCCACCTAATTTGATAACGTGAATTGTTTCAGACTTAACCTTGAATTGAAATTTAATACCTTTTAAATCATCAGTTTGTTCTTCAACTTGATTTATCCAAGAATCGCAAAATGTTGGCATTAATTTCTTTACAAAAAGAACCGCATCAGATTGCATTTTTTCAGGTGTGAATTCTTGGTTTTTGTAATCGCTGTATGTTTGATATTTTTTCATAGCTTTTAATTTTCTGTAAATATATATAAAATATATTAATAAGAAGAATTTTTTTAAAAAAGTTTTCCGCACTCATTCACGTTAGCAATTGAGTAATCAAAAACTTTTTTATCTAATTCACTACCTAAATAATTTTTGTTTTGCCTTATACATGTTTTTGCAAAATTACCGCTGCCACTAAATGGTTCTACTACCAATCCATTTTTAGGGCAATAGCACTTTATTAATATCTCATAAAGTTCTTGTGGTTTGCTTGGTATTTTACCCGTGTGTGGCTTGTTAAAATGTAAATGGTCACGCAACCAAACGCCATCTTTGTTTTTTTTAAATTCCTTCCCATCCTTTTCATACCCTTCAAAAACCTTTTTGCTGCGCTTGAATGATTTTGTACTTTCTGAATAGTCAATCCCTGTTCTTTCATTGAAGAAACTTTTTTTATTATCTATTACGCAATGATATATTTTTTGGTGAGAAACTAAAGGCATCCTATTTGAAACCCACGCACCACCATTTGTAAAAGTCCATACAATTTCCCTTCTAAAAATATGGTTTACTTCATTCCTTAATTCAAAATCAAAAGGTTGTTTAGTGAAGCAAAGAATATTACCTGTTTGTTTTAAAACTCTAACAGCTTCCACGATTAACCCTCTTTTATTAAAGTCAACCCAATCTTGATAATTAGGATCAAGTATCAACAAATCAACGCTATTTTCATCTAATTCAGCCAATAGATTAAAAGCATCAATGTTGTATATTTTATTTAATTCTAAATCAAACGGTTTATTTGTGTTGTACTCAATAAATTCAACCGCTTCTTGGTATTTCATTCCATCTTTTATTAATTGATTTATTTCCATTGCTATTTTTTTTAAAAAAGTTTAAATATTTTTTTTGAATCCTTTTTGATGCAATAAAAATTATCTTGCTTTTCAAAGTATAACATATATTCCTGATCATTTGATGCACCCATTCTTGGCTTTCTGCCACCAATCATACCTGATGCTTTAACTTGGCTTAAATCGCATATAATTAGCCCATCAAAACAATTCCAAATAACAATTGGTTCTGTTTTTTTGTCAACCAACTTGACAACCTTTCTTGCAGCAATTGGTAATGGAAAAGCATTTTCAATTTTCCGGTTTCTACCTTTTACCTCAACGTGTTGAATTCTGTTTGGTTTTGTCACCTTGTAATCAATGTCATTTTCACCTAGCTTTTCAAAAGATGAATTGAACACCTCACAATATAATGTGATGGCATCCAATTCATTTTGTAAATCTTTATTGGTTTCAAACCGCATCTGAAAGTTCTTTTAATTCTTCAACAATTTCAAACCCATAAAAGTAAACTAACATATTGACAACTCTTTCAGCGTCTTTATAAACTTCTGTATTTTCCCCAAAATGCCACGCATGAAGATCTTCCAACATATCAATAGATTCAAATTCACCGATATTATGTTTTTTTAGCCATTCTGATGCGTTATAATACCCAATGATGTAGTAATCCTCGTTGAACAATTTATGGTGTAGATCATCATCATTTAAATCTAAACCTAATTCTAAAATTTGTTCTTTTGCGTAATCTAATAATTCTTCTCTTACTGAATTTTTCATAACTTTTAATTTTAGTGTTACTTTTTACCACCAAATCCCCGCTAGGTTAGTAGCGAGGTTGATTGAGTTTAAGTTTAACTTACTTTCGGAGAACATAATCAGAAGACACTTTCTTAATTTTACTTTTAGTTGTTGATTTTAAGATATTAGCCTTAACACCATTCCCTTCAATTTTGTAGGTCTCATCTGTTTCAGCAATAACAAACGCTTCAAATCCGTTATTATCTCTGTAAATAAGTTTACTTAAATCTCTTTGGTTTACTTTTGGTTTGTAAACTGTTTCTTCGTTAATCCATTCGTTACTTAAAGCCATAATCTTAGTTTTTGTGTTTATGGTTGTAAATATATATAAAACATATTATTCCACAATGAAAAAAGTAAAAAAAAAATTAAAAAAAATTTCTTTGAACGCAAAAAACCCAACCTTTTCAACGGGTTGGGCTTCTTTTTATTTTTTGTTTTTTTATAAATCTAATGTTCCTGAATTGATTCTTTCAGTCATTATTCTATTAAATCCCTCACTATTTGGTGAATGACCGGCATCCATCATTTCTTTTGTGAACGCTTCCAATGATTGTTTTGATGATCCACCTGAACTATCAGAACCCCCCGCACCACCTGTTGCAGATTTTAAATAATGTGGGTTTGCATCAAAATAACTTGTAACAATTTTATCAGCGCCCAATAAATTCAAATGTTCATCCTTTAATGGCTGACCATCTTCACCAATCCCATAAATAACATTGTTATCATTTACATCCAATTTAATATCATCCAACATCAATTTCATTATTGATTTTTTTGGAATAACAGTATTGTCAGGAATCAATTCCGAAACCTTTGAAGATATGGTTTGATTTTTTTTGTAAGTAGAAAAATCATTTGACAAATTTTTAATCAATGATTCTTTTTCTAACAATGTGCTTTTCATTTGTTCCAAATCTTTATTCAATTCGGCAACCTTTTTGTTTGGTTCTATCTTTGCACCTTCAAGCTCTGAATTAACTTTTGATGAAATTAATTCATTAATGCTTTCCAATGCTTTTTCATCACTTTTGTGTAAACCTTCTCCCTCAATGCCTAAAGATTTTAACAACTCTTTTCTGCCTATTTCAGCACCAATTGTTGTTCCTTCTTTGCGCAAATTAGATGTGTAGGTTTCTTCTTCCTCACTTGTTCTAATAACCAAATCTGACTTAACGTCAAATGACGGTGCATCACTTTCCAATGCTTTTTTTAATTCTTCTGAATTGATTTCAAAAGACTTTCCGTTGATGTTTAACTGCATTTCTATTTGTTTTTATTTAACAACTCTTTTAAACTTTTTACACTTGACCGCTTATCATATTTAACACCTAATTCATCCAATTCATCTGTAATTTCTTCTTTTACAGTTTTTCTTGTTTGCCTTAAAGTGCTTGCCATTTCAGCCATCACGTCAATTAAATCAGCCTGACCTAATGATTCCTTTTTGCGCTTTGATTCATTTTCTTTTAAGCTGATTTCACGCTGTTTTGAAAGTTCTTTTGTGGCTTCTTCATCAATTTCGTACCACTCGTTGTTGTCGTGAAAATTACGCTCTTCAACATAACTTCGTTTCAAAACTTTCCCTGATTGTGTCATTTCTTTTGTACCGGTTGGATCGTATTTTCCATCCCTTCTTGTTAACAATTTGTACTTGTTAGCGATTACAATATTACTCATATTACTGTATTTATTTGATTTGTATTTACATAACTATTGAAATCATTTGCTAATTCTTCAACAGGCTTGTTTTTATCAGCTGTATTCCAAAAATTAACAAACAATATTTTTTTATACGATTCAGAAGCACCAAATATATCACTAACTTCTTTGACAGAATTGTGAACATATGGTTCTAACAATCGTTTCTTTTGCATATAACCCAACATCACTTGGTCATTTTGGTATTTACTTAAAATGTATTCATCTAGCAACTTATCCAAAACCGTAACATTTGCACCTTTTGTTCTTGCTTCTGTGTAATTATTCAAAATAACATCAGGTGATTCAATTATAAATCTTCTGCCATAGGCATAATAATATTTAATTTCTTCACTATGCGCATTATCAACCCAATCAACAACCCAATTGGCTAATGTATTATGCGCCCATTCAACTTTGTCAGCAAACCAACCTAATTTATTCATCACGGGTTGAACATCAATAAACCTTCCCGTTGCCGTTTCATTCCGGTTTTGTGTCATTCTTCTTGTACCCCACATTGTTGAATCAATCAATTCTTCTGCATCTTTTAAATCATCATTATATCTTGCCCACGTTTCCAAATCAGGAGAAACATAACCTTCTAAATTTGGAGTAACAATTGCATCATCTTCTCGTGGCATTGGCAATGTTGTGATGTCGGTTACATCATTAATTCTAATTTCGCCCTTTCCATTGCATTGGCTACAATAATCATCACCCGTTTTACCTGTTCCTTGACAACTTCTACATTCTTTTACATATCTCCAATGTCTTGGAAAACCGTGTTGGAATTTATAAATTGTTCTAATTGATTTATCCCTTGCATAATCTTTGGCTAATTCAATAATTGGGTTTAATGCTGAATATCTGAATTCACTTCCCATTTCTTGAATATCAGACAATATTACTGCCGGAACACTTCCAAACATATGTTCAAATGTTCGCTCATAATCAACAATAAATTGGCTTCCATTTTGAATGATTCTCCAATCTGTTTTGCTATCAACTACACGCCAAATATTAACAGATAAACCATTTGTAACCCTTGTATGTGGTTCAAATATAATGTACTTACAAAGACTTCCATTTGATTTGTATGAACGTATGTCATAAATTGATTTATACGTTGGATAAATTTTCTTGTCCTCGTAATATTCTAAAAATATAACGCCATTCGGATCAGTATTTGCTAATCTAAAATAGTTTTCAGAAAGGTATTGTTTGATTGATTTTTGACCTTTGAAATTATTTAACGATTTGAAAACCTTTTGCCTTTTTGTTTCGCTTTCAATTTCAATGTGCATTGAACCACCTGATGCAGAAAAAATTGAATTCAAAGGTTGCATCACCCTATCAAATAAATCTCTGACATCTTTTGAATATCTTTTTCGTGCCATTGCACGGTCATTGCTTTCAATCTTTTCAATCTTTTCAATTAATACTTCTGAAAAGTTATTACCGGTTACTAAAGCATCTAAAATTTTATGCTGATGCCTTGAATCATCAACCCATCTTGGAAGCTGTAAATTGGATTGTATGATTTCTATAATTTCTTGTTCTGTGAATTCCATAGTAAAAATATTACAAATATACAAATTTTATCTATAATCTATTAATTCCATAGCAGCATACCCAAAAGCATCAGGGATGTGCGACCATTCGTGCCTTGGTGTTCCGCTTCTTTTGTCGTGCCACGCATAATTATTTAACGATTTTTGAACATTTAACGAATCCTTGTCAACAATAATTTGATAATCTTGAATTGTTTTTATTCTCCTGTTAACTGAACCCGCACCTTTTTTACATCTTCTTATATTTAAGCCCTTATGCCATAAATCGTTTATTAACCTTTTA
>Ga0222719_10005781_pt1 | contig 10615 bp, 8 predicted proteins | sample C33_34DmetaG_FD_165039 | JGI IMG/M metagenome (GOLD analysis project Ga0222719, IMG submission 165039) | Estuarine water microbial communities from San Francisco Bay, California, United States - C33_34D | ecosystem: Environmental > Aquatic > Marine > Unclassified | place: USA: California...
ATCCATGAGCTGGTCGTAGCGGAAACGGGGCAGTGTGGCCCGGATCCAGACGAACGCGAACAGGAAGAACGACAGCTTCAGGAAGAACCAGATGGTACCGACCCACCAGCCGTCGGGGAGGAAGAGTGATGGACCCTGCGGACCACCCAGGAACAAGGTGACGATGATGGCACCGATCGTGATCTGGTTCATGAACTCCGCGAGGAAGAACAGCGCAAACCGGATCGACGAGTATTCGGTGTGGAAGCCACCGACGAGCTCTTGTTCGGCCTCGACGAGATCGAACGGCGGGTGGTTGAGCTCGGCAGTGCCGGCGATGAAGAAGACAACGAAGGGAACAACCCCCGTCGTGAGGATCGCCCAACTGGTGAACCCGGCACTCTGCGACAACACCATGTCGTGCGTCGACAACGAACCGGACTGGAGTACCACCGCCGCCACGGCCAAACCGAGGGCGGCCTCGTACGACACCATCTGCGCAGACGCCCGGACCGACCCGAGCAGAGGGTATTTCGACCCGGAGCTCCAACCGGCGAGCATCACCCCATAGATGGCGAGCGAGGACATCGCGAGGAAAAAGAGGATGCCGATCGGGGGGTCGGCGACCTGGAGGAAGGTGTCCTTCCCGAGGATCGTGACCAGACCGTCTCGGCTGCCGTCGCCGTTGAAATCGCCACCGATCGGCACGATCGCAAACGTCAGGAACGCAGGTACCAGGGAAAGATACGGCGCAAGCTTGAACGTGAAACGGTCGGCGTTGTCCGGCACGAGATCTTCCTTGAAGAAGAGCTTGATGCCGTCGGCGAGGGTCTGGAGGATGCCCCAAGGACCAGCAATCGTGGGGCCGACGCGGTTCTGGAAGTCGGAGATGACCTTGCGGAGGAACCAGATGTTGAGCATCACCGCCACAAGCAAGAACGCAAACGCCGCAACCGCCTTGAGCAAGGTGACGGGTAGGGCGTCCCAGACGTCGCCGGCGTAGAGCGGGTCTTGGCCGAGGATCATGCGCGCTCCACTCGCACATCGGTGACCGAGTTCGTCACATCGATCAACCGGTTGGCGTTCGCATCTGGCGCGTTCGTCGGGATGACGGCAGAGCCGGCCGGCACCCCTGCATCGACGCTGACCGGCGCCATGAGTTCACCCTTGCCGGACACGACTTTGACGATTGTGCCGGAATCGATGCCAAGCTTTGCGAAGTCGCTCGGATTGAGTCGGACCTGCACCGCAGCAGCGAGACCGGCACTGGCTGCACAGGCCTGGACCATCGTGCCATTGTCGTACATACGTCGGGTGGCGACGAGGCGAAGCGAGTACGCATCGTTGGCGGGAGCCAACGTTGCGCTCGCCGTGGGCGCCGGAACCGAGCCCCCCGACAACAGGACCCCGTCGATGGGTTCTGCGGCGAGTGCCTCTTCGGTGATGGCTGCGAACACATCGGAGACCGAAGCCATCTCGGCCCGAATGCTCTCGACGGACTCGACACCGAGGTCACCACCGAGGCGGTCGGCGATCTCCGCTGCGATCTGCCAGTCGGCACGGGCTGTGCCCGGCGGTGTGACCTTCTGTGCGCTGATGCTGACGCGGCCTTCGAGATTGGTGAACGTACCGGCAGCCTCGGTAGGAGCTGCAGCCGGGAGCACGATGTCGGCGTAGCCCGTGGTCGATGCGTTGGGCAGGGTCTCGATCGCGATGACCGTGCCAACCTCGGCGAGCGCACGCTGGGCCAGATCTCGGTCGGGAAAGTCAGCCAGCGGATCGGCACCGAGCAGCACCAGCACGTCGAGCGAACCGGCGGCGGCAGCCGTCAGCATCGCTGCGGTGTCCATACCGGCTGAGGTCGGGACCGAACCCCAGGCGTCGACGACCGCCCCTGCATCGGAGAGCGTGCGGCGGCCGGGCAGCAAGCCGGGAGCCATGCCGGCCTCGAGGGCCCCGTGAACGTTGCCACGCCGCAGCGCCGACAAGAAGCTGACGCCGTCGATGGAACACAGCGCGACAGCTGCGTCGACGACCGCATCAGCGGACTCAGCTGTCGAGGACCGTCCCAGCACGACGGTGACCGGTCCGCTGATCGCCTTGGCGGCATCGGCGATTGCACCGGCAGAGACGCCTGCCGCTTCGATGGAGGTGCCACTGCGGGCCGCCACCAGCGCATGGGCGAGCTGCCCGATCTCACCCGGCCGCGGATGGAGCGAATGGGTAGCGATTCCGCTCAGGCCGGTTCGGGCCGGCGTTAGCTCGATCAGCGTCGTACCGTCGTTCACGACTGCATGACGCAACCGCAGGAACAGGGCACCAAGATCTTCCTTCGGATCGGGGCCGACGAGGATGATCGTCCCACCCGGCCGGCAAGCTTCGGCAATCGTGGCACGAGGCAGTCCGAGCACGGCCTCAGCAGGGAGTCCATCACCGAGCTGGGCGTCAACATTGTCGGTGCCGATCACACCCTTTGCGAGCTTCGACCACGCATATTGCGACTCGTTGGTGAGGCGGGCACCGCCGATGACCCCGATTCGGGCGGGTTCGACGCCGACGATCGCCTCCGTGATCTCGCTGAGTGCGGTTCCCCAACCGGTCGGAACGAGTTCGCCATCGGCGCCTCGCGCAAGAGGTGATGTGAGGCGGACGTCGGCGTTGAGCGCCTCGAACCCGAAGCGTTCCTTGTCGGACAGCCAGCCCCAGTTGACGGCATCGGAATCGACGCCGAGCAGACGAACCACCCGATTGCGGCTTGATTGCACCGTGACACGCGAACCCACGGAGTCGGTCCACGCTGTAGAGACCGTCTCTTCGAGATCCCACGGACGTGCCTTGAAGCGGTAGGGCTTCGCAGTGAGCGCTCCAACCGGGCAGATCTGCACGGTGTTTCCCGAGAAGTACGAGGCGAAGGGCTCGTTCGGGAAGGTGTTGACTTGGGTGTTGTTCCCCCGGTCCATGAAGTGAATCAGCGTGTCCCCGGCCACCTCGTCGGCGAAGCGGGTGCAGCGATCACAGAGAATGCAACGTTCGCGGTCGAGGTACACCGTGTCGCTGATCGGTATCGGCTTTTCGAAGTGACGCTTCTCTTCGACGAACCGCGACTCTCCCGGGCCGTAGGCCATGGTCTGGTCCTGGAGCGGACATTCACCACCCTTGTCGCAGACGGGACAGTCGAGCGGGTGATTGATCAGCAGGAACTCAAGAACACCGTCCTGTGCCTTCTTGGTGGCATCGGACTCGGTCTCGACGGTCATCCCCTCCGAGACCGGGATCATGCAGCTCGGTTGCAGGGCCGGGCCGCGCCCCGTGTCGACTTCGACAAGGCACATCCGGCACATGCCGACCGGCTTCATCCGTGAGTGGTAGCAGAACCGGGGGATGTACGTTCCGGTGCGCTCGGCCGCATCGATGAGTAACTCGCCGGCCTCGGCCCGGATCTCGACACCGTCAATGGTGACGGAGACCGTGCTGGTGTCGCTGTGGGTGTCGGTCATCAGCCGACCTCGCGAGTGCTGAGCGCCGCGCTCATCGGGGCAGCGCTGACCGGAATGGCGTCGCGCTTGGTGATCTTTGCTTCGTACTCGTGGCGGAACCGACGAATCGTCGAGGTGATGGGAGCGACCGACGACGGACCGAGCGGGCAGATCGTGGTCTGTTTCGGCGGGAACGGAACCGCCTCGAGACCCTGGTTCGGGTCGGCTGCGACCGGGTACGGGCCTGGGCTGATGTTGTCGGCGATGTCGAGCAGCATGTCGATGTCACTCGGCCGGCCCTCACCGTCGAGGATGCGCTGCAAGACACGCTCTTCCCATGTGGTGCCTTCGCGGCACGGGGTGCACTTGCCGCACGACTCACGGGCGAAGAAGCGGACCAAGCGGAGGGCAGCCTTGACCGCATCAGTGGTCTCGTCCATCACGATGATTGCGCCTGAGCCGAGCATCGATCCCTCGCCTCCAACGGCACGGCTCTCGAGGGGAAGGTCGAGTTGCTCAGGGAAGAACCACGGTGCAGATCCACCGCCGGGCACGAACATCTTCAGCTCGTTGTCCTCGCGAATACCCTGGCAGAAGTCGTCGCCGTAGAAGAGATCGCGGAATGTGGTGATGCCCTGCTCGATCTCGTACACCCCTGGTCGCTTCACGTGGCCAGAAATCGCCACCATGCGCGTGCCCGGCGAGGCCTCGGAGCCGAACTGCTTGTACGCCTCAGCGCCGTTCATCATCAGCCACGGCAGATTGCTCAGCGTCTCGACGTTGTTGACAATCGTCGGCTGGCCGTAGAGGCCGATCGCTGCAGGGAAGTACGGCGGCTTGAGACGGGGCATGCCCCGATTGCCCTCAAGCGACTCGATGAGCGCCGTCTCCTCTCCGACGATGTAGGCCCCCGCGCCCCACGTGAGGGTGATGTCGACGCTGAAGTCAGTGCCGAGAATGTTCTTTCCGACGTAGCCCTTGGCGTACGCATCGTTGAGCGCTCGTGCGAGGCGTTCCTGTGCCAGTGCCATCTCGCCGCGGACATAGAGGAAGCACTGGGCGAGGCCAAGCGCATAACAGGTGATGAGACAGCCCTCGATCAGCTGGTGAGGATCGCGCTCCATGAGCAGTCGGTCCTTGTACGTTCCCGGCTCGGATTCGTCACCGTTAACAACGAGGTAATACGGAAATTTGCCGGGTGGCATGAAGCCCCACTTGACGCCGGCGGGGAAACCTGCGCCACCGCGGCCGAGCACCGTTGCCTCGCGGACCTCGTCGTGGACCTGGGCGGGTGTGCGGTCGAGTGCACGGCGCAGCCCCCGGTAGCCGTCGGTTGCCTCATACCGGTCGAGCGTGAAGCTGTCGTCGTGCTCGAATCGCGACGTGACGATCTTGGGGCCGCCGTTATCGACGTAGCCAGGGGCATGCGGAACGTAACGGCTCACTCTTCCTCGCCTTCCGCGGTTCCGGCAGGCGCCGGCTCATCGTTACGAGCCAACCAGACCGGGCGCTCCTTGGCCTGCTCTGGCGGGAGGACGCCAGCCATGGCGGCAGCCGGAATGTGCTGACGAACACGGCCGAGCGTACCGTGCTCGGGTATGTCGCCGGCACGGCCGTTGCGGATGTCGTCGATCAAGTCGTCGAAGTCGTCACCGCTGACCCGCAAGCGGTAGCGATAGTTGATCTGGAGGCACGGCGCCTCGGTGCAGGCAGCGATGCACTCGACGTCCTCGATCGTAAACATGCCGTCGGCAGTCGTGCCGCCGGCCTTCACGCCGAGTGTCTTCTCGGCGTGAGCGAGGAGTTCCTCACCCCCGAGAAGCTGGCACGACAAGTTGGTGCAAACGTTGACCATGTACTTGCCGACCGGATGGAACTTGAACATCTCGTAGAACGATCCGGTTCCCTTGACCTCGGCTGGGGTGGTGTCGGTCAGTTCTGCGATCTGCCGCATGGCGTCGTCGGTAACCCAACCCTCCTGCTCCTGCGCTAGGTGCAAAAGCTGGATGAGGGCCGACTTGGCGACCGGGTATCGCGAGATGATCTCGTTCGCGATCTCGAGGTTGCCGGGTGTGAAGTAACTCATCGATCAACCTCACCCATGATCGGGTCGACACTCGAGATGATGGCGACACCGTCGGCGATCAGGCCGCCCTGCATGAGGTGCGGCATGGTCTGGAGGTTGATGTAGCTCGGGCCGCGCACGTGCATACGGTATGGGGTGGCACTGCCGTCGCTCACCATGTAGATACCGAGTTCGCCGCGCGGTGATTCGACCGCTGCGTACGCCTCACCCTCGGGCACCTTGAAGCCTTCGGTGAAGATCTTGAAATGGTGGATGAGCGCTTCCATCGACTGGTCGATACGCACGCGGGGCGGGGGCGTAACCTTTTTGTCCTGGACTCGGTAGTCGCCCGTCGGCATGCGGTCGAGAATCTGCTCGACGATGCGCATCGACTCGCGGATCTCATTGAGGCGGATCGCGTAACGGTCGAAGCTGTCGCCGTACGAACCGACGATGACGTCGAAGTCGACTTCGGGGTATGCGAGGTACGGCTCGTCGCGGCGGAGGTCCCAGGCGTAGCCGGTGGACCGAAGGATCGGCCCCGTTGCAGACAACGCCAGTGCCTCGTCGGCGTTGAGCACGCCTACCCCTTGCAGCCGCTCGCGCCAGATCGGCTGACCGGTCATGAGGATGTCGTACTCCTCAAGGCGGGGTGAAATCAGTTCCAGCAGGCGCTCGACGTCGGCCTGCCATCCGTCCGGGAGATCAGCTGCCACACCGCCTGGACGGATGTAGTTGTGGTTCATGCGGAGGCCGGTGACCTTCTCGAAGAACCGCAGCACCTCCTCTCGTTCCCGCCAGCCATAGATCATCATCGACACGGCCCCAAGGTCCATGCCATTGGTCGCCATGAAGAGAAGGTGTGAGCTCATGCGGTTGAGCTCACACATCAGCATGCGGATCCACACCGCACGCTCGGGAACCTCTATACCGAGGAGCTTTTCGGTGGCGAGGCTGAACGCCAGCTCGGTGAACAGCGGCGAGGCGTAGTCCATGCGGGTGACGTTGGTACAGCCTTGGAGGAAGGTGAGTTGCTCGGCCTGCTTCTCCATGCCGGTGTGGAGGTAGCCGACGACCGGCTTGCTTCGCAGGATCGTCTCACCCTCCATCTCGAGCATGAGACGAAGCACTCCGTGGGTCGACGGGTGTGATGGACCCATGTTGAGAAGCACGCGTTCGTCGTCGGCTGCGTCTGGATCAGCGCCGATCATCGCTGCGTCGGCTTCGCTCAGGCGAAGGACCGCAGAGTCGTCACCCCGGCGCCTGACGCGTTCGGCGCCGTCGATCGCCTCATTGTTTTCGGTGACCGTCATCGTTCGTCGCTCGCTGCCTTGAACTGCACAGGAATCGAGCCGATGGCGTAGTCCTTGCGAAGTGGATGGCCCACCCACTCTTCGGGCATCAGAACCCGGCTCATATCAGGGTGGTCGGTAAACTCGATGCCGAACATGTCGTAGACCTCGCGCTCGAGGTTCTCGGCACCGGGCCAAAGATCGAACAAGGTCGGGAGGACTGGCTCATCGGCGTTGACCTGGGTGCGGATGCGGATGCGTTCGCGGGTGCTGTGGTTGATGAGTTGGGTGACGACCTCAAAACGCTCGGCCTCGACAGCAGCGGGGAGGTTCCGAGGTGCACCGTAGGTCAGGTAGTCGACCGCAGTCAGGTCGATCAGTTGGCCGAAGCCGTCGGCTCGTGCCTCGGCGCACCCTTCGAGGTAGGTGTCGGCTACGGCGTGGAGAACGCCACCGCCTGCGTCGATCATTCCGTATCGAGTGGCAGCCGGAGCGACGACCTCTTGCATCGTCTCCGCGGCGACTTCCGCTTCGTCGCCCACCGTCAGCCCCCGATCGTCAGCCCGGCGGTTTGCCCGTCGCGCTGCTCGATGGTGAGACCGGCACCTCCACCGTTTGCGTTGCGACGCTGGGTGAGTTCACCAGACTGGATCTTCTCGTGAACCGTGAAGATGGCGTGGAGCAGCGTCTCGGGCCCCGGAGGGCAGCCCGGCGCGTACACGTCGACTGGCACGACCTGATCGATACCCTGCACGATCGCATAGTTGTTGAACATGCCGCCGCTCGAGGCACACACGCCCATGGAGATGACCCACTTGGGCTCCATCATCTGGTCGTAAACCTGGCGCAGCACCGGGGCCATCTTTTGACTCACCCGGCCCGCAACGATCATGAGATCAGCCTGGCGGGGTGATGCACGAAAGGTTTCCATTCCGTAGCGGGCCAGGTCGTAATGCGCAGCACCGGTCGCCATCATCTCGATCGCGCAACAGGCCAGACCGAAGGTCGCAGGCCAGAGGCTGCGGGCTCGGGCCCACTGAACGAGATTCTCGACGTTGCCCGTGATGAAGTTGTGTTGAAAGCCTTCGAGACCTTGTTCGGCGATGGCCGCTGAGTCACCGATCCCAGGAATCTTCATCAGGCCGCCTCGCTGGACGTGCTGTGGCCATCAGCGAGCGGGGGTTCGCGTCCGTCGGTCCCGACGCGCCGGATCGTCGACTCCGCAGTGCGCTCGGGGGACACGGCACCAGACACCGCCATGGACTGCTGTAGCGGGCCCCACTCAAGAGCACCGTTGGAGATCAAGTACACGAACGACTCGAACACGGTGAACGTGAACACCATGATGACAACGAGGCCGAAGAAACCGAGGCCCCCGTAGGCGACTGCGTACGGGTAGAAGAAGATGATCTCGATGTCGAACACGATGAAAATCATCGCGACGAGGAAGAACTTCACTGGAAACCGCTCAGGGGTCTCCTTGGTCGGCACGATGCCGCACTCGTAGGCCGAACGCTTCGCAATCGAGGGATTTCGGGGGGCCAGAAGGCCAGAAGCGACGAAGCTACCGGCCGCGAACAAGCAGGCCAGCACAAACAGCGCCAGCAATGGCAGGTACTGGCCTAGCACGGCCTACGCCCCTTCAAACTCGGCCCGCCGCGCCATCACGAGCTTGTCGCGCTCGTGGAGCATGTAGCAGAGGGCGAAGAAGATCAGCAGCGAACCGATCGTGACCATCGCTGGTCGCAGTCGAACGTTGCCAAGGTCACGGATCATGACGATCGAGACGATCGGCTCCTCAGCATCGACGACCGGACGCTGCGGAGCGCTGCCCGGGAGGTTGGTGATCGACTCCTCGGTGACCTGCTGCAGCTGGACCACGCCGTAGCGAGTCGGGTGCGTGATCTGGGCAGTCTGTCGGATCTTGGTCCAGACGCGATCCCACATGTTCGGGTCTTCAGGGAGACCCTTCTTGCCGCCGATCGTGAAGGCGTCGAGCAGCTTGAACTCGGCTTGGCTTCCGAATGAGAAGTCGTTCGACTCGAGAACCATTGCAATTGCCGATGCCTGCGCCTCGCCGGCTTCAGCGGTGGAGAGAAGGGTCCAACCGCCGAGTTCGACGGATTCCGGATCGATGAGACCCGGAGCGACGGCAGCGAGTTCCGACAGCGTGGTCGCCTCGTTCTTCGCTTGCTCCTCGGCGGCTAGGTCAGCGATCTCGCCTGGGCTGAGCCCTTCCTTCTGATCAGCCGTGAGGCTGTCGACGGTGACGACGCCGTACTCGAGCCAAGCGGTCTGGACCTCGATCAGGCGCTCGGCCTCGTCGTTGGTCAGGCCGCTCGGACTTGAGGTGAGCCAGCCTGAACCGAAATCGGTCTCGGCTGCAGCAGCGGCTTCGACCACGATCTCGTGGGCAGAGGGCAGCGACTCCGAACGCAAGGCATTCGCTTCGTCGAGCGCCGCGTAGGTCAGGTGGCCTTCATCATCGGTACCTTCAACGATCTCAACTTCACCCCAGGTGGGCGCGTCACCGGCCCAGCCGATGCCGTAGATCCACCAGATCGAACCCATGATCGCCATCCAACCGAAGAAGCCGGCGAGGGCGAGCATGGTGCCGAGGCGGGTCCCGGAATTGGTGCTGAGCAGAAGCCAGATCGAGCCCATCCAGGTGATGAACCCGGCGAGCACGGCGAGGAAACCGCGAATTTCAGGGTCCCAGGCGAGACCCGCGATGAGGTCGATCATCTCCATCAGAGTGTCCTCTCGAACGCAACGATCGCATCGATCTGATCAGCGGTGAGTAGCGCCGGGTACCGGAACTCGACGCCCGAGCCGGGGCCCATACCTGGGCCCTGCGGGTTCGACTCGGTGAGTGGTCCGAAACCGGGCATCTGACCGTTACCCCCGGAGCCGCCCCGGCCGTATGCCGCGCCAATTGCCTGGCCGCGCTCAATGAACGACGCATGGCTGCCGGCCGTTTCGAACTGGTCGAGTGTCGAGCCGCCTCGGAGGTTCGGACCGAAGAAGCCTCCTCCCTGCACATACTCGTCGAGGATGGCTTCGTCGGTGCCGTTCGTTTCGACCATGTACGGACCAGTTGCGTCGAAGCTCCAGCCGTACGTGTGACAGCGAGCGCAGCTGTAGGTGCCGGCTGCGGCCTTGTTGGCGAAGAGAATCTCGCCGTACTGGAGGTACGCCGCTTGGCCCTCGAACGCACCGGGGGTTGACAGGATCTCGAGTGCTGCGAAGCGCAACCGCTCCTCGTTGCCCTCGTCGGCGAGGGACGCATCTGCAGTAACCGCGATGTCACGCGCGGTCTGCTGGGCAGCCTGAACGTCGTCCCACCAAGCCTCGAACGCCGCCTGTAGCGGTCCGGAGGCCGCATCGGTCGAGGCCCTGAGCACGTCTCGCGCCGCAGCAGCGGCGTCGCACTCCGGAACGCCTTCGGCTGCAGCGCAGTCGAACCCGAACTCGTCGCGGGCGATAAGGGTCACAGCCCAGGCAGCCTCGTCGGCGGCAGCCCTCGCAGCCCGGAGGTCGACCGCCCACGGCTCGGCACTCGTCGCCATGATCAGATCTTTTGCACCGTCCTCAACACCGCTCGCAACCTGCTCACGGATCTCCTCTTCGGTGATCTGGATGTTGCGAAGATAAAAGAGGATCTCTTCGAGCTGCTGATCGGTGAGCGGACCGCCGCCGCCGGCACCCCAGGCCGGCATGACGCCGTTGCGGCCGTAGTTCAGCGTGTGGAGAACTTCGTCTTCGGTGTAGCGCGACAGCACGGTGTCGATTGCAGGTGCCTT
>Ga0222719_10005783_pt1 | contig 10609 bp, 21 predicted proteins | sample C33_34DmetaG_FD_165039 | JGI IMG/M metagenome (GOLD analysis project Ga0222719, IMG submission 165039) | Estuarine water microbial communities from San Francisco Bay, California, United States - C33_34D | ecosystem: Environmental > Aquatic > Marine > Unclassified | place: USA: California...
TGATTTTCTAACTTTTGGTTTTTCTAAAACGTCTAGGTGGTTAGGTAAACTTGTATGACGTAAAGCACTCTCGCCGTAACTAATAAGAATATTTCTAGCTAGTTGTTCTATTTCATTTACTCCTACTTCTGCCTCGAATAGTTGTTTAGCCGTAGTTTCTATTTGTTTCCACATATTGCTACTAATCTTATTTAATCCTAAAACTCTAACTATCTCATCTTTATAAGAGTTTTGTATATCTCTCGTATATAGTTTATTGAGTTTAGTTGTATTGGGTATAGTTAGGGTTAAGTTTTCTTTACTACCCCTAGTTAAATTTTCTTTACTACCCGTAGTAGTGTTTTCTTTACTAGGGGTGGTTAAGTTTTCTTTACTACCCCCATAAACCATTAAGGTATAGTGATTTCTAGCCCAATCTCCTCTATCATTTTTTCTTTTATCGACTTTAATAGCTCCTTTTTTCTCTAAGGCCTTAATAGCAGTAATAACACTTGTTTTAGACTTTCCTAGATCCTTAGCAATAGTATTTAAACTAGGCCAACACTCTTTCGTTTTATTATCTGCATACTTACCAAGTGCTACATAGGTAGCTAATTCTGTTGGTTTTAACATTTCTGCGATCCAATTAGGCACGATCACAAAAGGCGGTATATCGTATTTTATTTCTACTTCATCACTCATTACTCAAACTCCCGGTATTTCTTATTGCGTCTTTTATATTTTTAAAATTGTTTTGCTCTAAATATTCCTTTAAACCGTTTTCTACTTTTGGTTTAGGTAAAGCGTTTTGGTTATCTAATATTTCTTGGTTATATAGATCTTTTGTTAATTTATATAACTTAGGCAACTCTAAATATTGATCTCCGTTCTCGTATAAGAGGCTAAGGGCTTTAGCTAAGCTGCGATTACTAAAACCCTTATAATCCTCGTATAGGCTATCTAGCATTTCGTTAGATGTATTTAAAGTAGGCCAACGGAGGCTAGCCCACCCAAAACATTTAGCGAAATCTAGGCGATCCATTAAAACGGTACTATATCTTCCGTATCGTCGGTCATAGGGTTATCTATGATTTCGCCTACTATAGCCTCTTCTTCTACCGTGTTAGCGTTTTTTTTATAATCTTGCTCGGCGTTAAAAAATTCGTTATCCTCCCAACTCGCCCACGGCATTAATTGATTATATTTCTTAGAAAAAGTACCACCGGTACAATCGCTATTCTTACATTTCCAAACCGGTTGGTTATTTTTTGCAGTTTGTCTATTATCCCATACTTCACTATTACAACTAGGGCAAGTTGGTACAAACCCTCCGCTAGTTGTCCCTGTTGGGGAGCTTGATACTTTATTTAGATCTAATCCCTCTAATAACCAATTATTAAAGTAAGTTGCGTTAGCTACTACTTCGTCTTTTGTGCCTCCAACACTTGCAGCAGCTTTTAAACTAACTTGTTTAAGGATCAATTTTTCTCTACTATCCATTTTTACCTCTTTCTCTTTTTCCATTTAGTTTGTTTTACTTCTACCCTTTTATAATTACTATTTAGCTTTACTAAAAAGTAATACATAAGTTTATTAATAATACTTTTAAGGTACGATAAAAAGTTATAACAACCTATCCATATACTTTTTTTAATTGCCGTAAAAATCTTTATCATCTCCTTTTACAAAATCCGGTATATCTAGCTCTTCTTTTTCTTCTTCATCGCTTAAATAAATTAATCCAAATATACATAAACCTAAGCTAATTAATAAAGACCATTTACCTAACATAGACATAGTTGATAATGGATCCATATTTATACCCCCTTTCTTCCAAGTATTTTAACACCACTATATTTAATAATCTCGTTATAAGAAGAATATTTATTAATATCCCCGGAGATAACTAATTGATCTACAACATTAATTAAAGTTTTAAAATGTTTTACTTTCATAATGAGGCTCCCCACTTATCTAATATTTTTACTTTGTTGTAATTAGAATTTAAAACGGCGAAACGATATAAAGATATTTCTATAATATTATTATTATCTTTTATCCATACAACACCATTATTAAAATCTTGTAATAGTCCGTACTGCTCCTCTCGGTAACTATTAAAAATTACCGGATCGCCTTTCTTAATTACTTGACTAGAAAAATAACTAAACTCGTTGTTATCTTCGTCGTAACTTTGCGTAAAGATTTCTATAAAATCTAAATTAGGATCCGTTACTAAATAATCTGTAAAGGTTTGATCTCCATACTCTTTAAAATAATTAAGTATGATCCTATACGCTATTGTTGGTGTAGTGCCGATAGCAACTTTACCTCCGTAACTATTGTAAGTATATTTTCTTATAATAGTTTTCTCATTATCTAGCTCTATTTGATAACTCATAAAGTACCCCTAGCTTTCATATCTAAATATAATTTCTCGTTAAAGTCCGGAGCTTGGGTATCTAAAAACCAATCCCCGTTCTTTACGAAGTCGTTATATTCTTCTTCCGTTAATATTTCGCTCACGAAATACCCCCTTTCTTATCTTATTGGATCGTCCCAATAAAAATCTATTTCTAATTCGTCGTGCTTTATTTTTTCTTTACATACTTTTGTATGTTCTAAAACGTTATCTTTTGTATAACCTAATATTTTTAAAGATGTTTGGCAATAGTTACAACGTACGCCACAATCTAAACAATAATTATTATAAATTAAACTAGCTTTATATTTTAAGCGATCTTCTGTAACTTCTTTATTGCAACTATTACATAAGTACAACATTTACAATACCCCCTCTTTTACAATCTCTAAATTTCTACCGTGTTGACGATATTTAGATCTACAATTCAAGCAGCTAACTTGTTGGATCTCATTTAGATAATCTACGGTGTTAACGATCTTGCTACTTTTACAAAATCTACAATTAACTACCCTTTTATGTTTTAGTTGATAAGTGTAATTCACTTTTTACCTCCCAAGTATCTTTCTTATAAAACCATTATAGGGTATAAATTTAAAAAAGCGTGTATTTATTTAAAAAAAAGAAAATAGCCGGGCGTTTTGCGGATCCCGGCTATTTTAGGGTCGTGATTATACTTGGGGGTATTTTCACGTCTGTATTGCGTTGCAATTCTTTAAGCCACTTTTAATTAATATAGTCTATTTATATTTTTAACTCTATTTTAATTATAAGTTTGTTTTGGCTTATATTGTTCTAGGGCGTGTTGAATTACTGTAATAAATCCGGATAAAAACGAAACGCCTAATAGTTGTATTAAGTCGGCGTCAATTATTCCACTAGAGTTAGCCAAGTATAATGAAATAGCACTTTGTAGGCCTGTTCTAAACGCTTTTGAAAGCATAAAAGACCAATACTTTTTCCAATCTTTTTTATTCGATCCTGTATTTGCCATTAATCTTATTCCTTTCCTCTGTCATTTTAGCATTTCTAAACTCCATTAATTTAGAGTAGGTATTAGATCCTACGATACCGTCTTCAATTAGCCCGGCTTTCTTTTGGAAAACCAATACGGAGGCTTGGGTTAGGCTACCGAAATCTCCGTCGGTAATTAAAGTTTGATTTAAAACGCTATTTAAAAGCTCTTGAATATATTTAACTCCGTCCCCTTTATCGCCTTTCCTTAATGGTTTTACCGATAAACCTAACTTAATATATTCTTTTTGATCGAAATTTTTACGTACAATCCCTTTATTTAATTCTTCCGGGGTTACAAATATCTCGAAGTGCATAGGATCTTTATAACTTCTATAATCTCCTCCCCACCTAAAGACTTGTAAACCGTCTTGTGTTTTAATATCTAGTATCTTCTTGATCGTATTATCTTTAAAGTTTGTTTTAGTAGATCCGTCCCTCGTTACCGGGTTAAGATCCCAATTTATATCTACTGCTAAACCGTAAGCGTGGCAACTATACCTATTACTATTAGCTATCTTTCTAAAGTTATAGCCTCCGGTTGTTTTCCTATGCGTTATGTACTCATCTTCTACTAAGCACATATTTAATAATGTAAAGACCGGCAATACTGCTTTATTAATTCTTGCTCTACCTCTACCGTTAAAATTTATAATTAATAGATCTTCGGTATTACCTAGGGCGTGCGCCCAATTCTCTAAATACCAATTACTACTACCTCTTCTCGTACTCATAATATCTCTATATCACTCCATTTTCTTTTATTTTTAGTACTATGTAAAACTAAAGTTAATATACCCGGTACGCTACTATCTCCTCCGCTTTCTTCAAACCATTGTGAGCCGTCGTCAATAGTTGGCGCTCCAATCAAAAGCCTTTCGCTTTCTTTACTCCAAAAGTGGTGGTAGTGGCCTACTAACAATACGTTAGTAGCATAAAATCCACCTCTAGAGGGCTTACTAGCCATTTTATTAAACCAATTCTCTACCCTAGCGGCCGGTGTCGTTCCTCGTTTAGCTTGGTGGCCGTGAGCTATTGTAAGTACTACATCGGGTAATACTTCAATGCTATAAGCTAAATCATTATCCGGGATCGTAAATTTTACGTGCTTTTTACTAGGATCCGCTTTTAGTATCTGCGCTACTTCGTCGAATAATTCTAAATCTTTATTATCCCCAAAAGTTGTATAGGCTTTTGTACCTATTCTTTTTTCTCCGTGGTTACCGGCACAACATAGGCCTAATACCTCATTAAATTGATCGCTATATTTATTAAAGGCGTCTAGTAACATACGTCTAGCTAGTGTTTTCTGTTGCCGCTCATCTAAGACGGTTGTAAATTGTTGCATAGGATAAAATCCACTACAACCCTCGACGAGATCGGCTAACCCTACAATAATTAATTTATCTAAATCCTTATGCTTATTCTTTAAGAATTTTATTTGTTTATCTATAGCGTCGAGGCTCTTGTAGTAGCGTTCTAACATATTTTCGCTACCCTCTTTACCTACTTGCCAATCGCTCATACATATTACAAAAGCCTTTTTATTTTTAGTTTTAGTTTTGGTTTTAGGCTTTTTCTTCTTAGCGTTGCTAATTAAACGTTTAAGCTCTTTATCGTCATACTTATTATTTTTTCTTGCATAGATGTTAGCTTTAAAATAATAAAAGTTTTGTATTCCGTCTTTGCCCCAACCTTGCCACGTACGAAAGTTAACCGGCTCATCTTCTCTTACGTAAAAGTCTTTACTAGATCCGTCCCCTAGCCAATAATCTATCCACTCGTCCCAATTCGGGTTACCTTTTGGTATAGCTTTAGTTGTGATCGTGCCTTTAGATCCGTTCATCTCAATACCGGGGATCCAATCGCCACTAGGTTTTATTTTTTTACCGTTAGTAGTCGGTACGTCTTTCCTACTTTCTACAAAATCGTCTAAATTCATAACTCGCAACCATTTTCCTTAGCGATACGTGCAATAATCTTGCGTAATCCGTCCTCGCTAACCATAGTGTAACCTAATACCTCTTGGCAATATTCGGCTATCGTTAAGTAGTTGTATCGATAAGCTAAAGGGTCTTTAGCTTTTTCTATTGCTTGTTTGAGTAAGTTTATGATAGTTTCGGTTTCGTTCGGATATCTAACCTCGAATTTTCTAGGGTGTCCTTTTATTTTACCTTTTACGAAAGTATCTAGATCTATATTTGTCATTTAATAGCCCCGTTTCTGTATAACTTATAAGCTATTATAAACGTCTTTTACGACATTTTAAACGTTTTAAGATAAATCGTCTTCGTCTAGATCTAACCACTTGTAAGATCTATCGTAGTAATTTCGGTTAGACCAATCTTCTTGGCTTACTCTTTTAATAAAGTTACCAATATCTTTTAAAAAAAATCCTAATAAAAATCCTAAAATATAATCCATTATTTATTATTCTCGCAATTCTCGCTCCCGTGCTTGCAGTTACATACTTGTACGAAAGATCCGTCGTCTTTTTTATATACTTTGCACATAGTTATATCTTATCTTTCTTTATTAACCACCACGCTAGATAGTTAACTCCTATTACTGTAACTATTATTAATAAAACGTCCATATTAAGCCTTTTTAATCTTCTTGATTATTATACCTAGCACTAGAGCAATAGTTGCGGTTTTACTTGCTATAAAGACGTGGCCTAAACTTAGATCTATCCCGGAAGTCATACCCAATAAACACGCTACAAAAGGTTTAGACCAATCTTCTATATGATCTTGTAGAATATTTTTCACTAGCCACCTAATTTAATTAGGATCTCTGTAATTGCGCTATTTAATTCTTTCTCTCTTAGTGCTAGATCTACGATATTCTCTTCTAATTTATCTATTTGTATTTGATAAACTGCGGCTAATTGTTGTAGATCGTTAACGGTTTTAAATAACCACGCTACTAAAGCAGCTAAGCCACCCTGTAGTATTTGAGATATATTTACTTGTGCTTTCATTACAATAAAACGTTTACAAGTGTAGCTATTGAAATCCCGGCGATGATCCACCCGTATATTTCGGCTCTAGTTGGCCTCGTGTTAATATCTTTTTGTAATTCGTCTAATTTATTAAAAATCTTCTCAATATCTAGCATAATTTTAGCCGTCATTTCCTTTTGAGTGTAATTATTGTTGTCGCTCATAATCTAAATACGATTTTAGCAGTATGCGCCACTCCTTTTTTGATAGTGATATAGTGCGACCGTCGTAAATATCGTGGTGTAATTTACATAACATCGCTACATTATCTATATCGTATTTACGTTTAGGGTTACCGCCCATACCTATACCGTGTATATGCGCCATTTCTAACCATTGATCGTAATTAATACACTCCGGCCACTCGCATTTATTACCGGCTCGCTCTAAAGCTATAGCCCGCATTTTTTTAAGTTCGGTCATATTATTCTATAAATTGACCGTACGGTTTATCTTTTTCTGTTCTGTAAGTTTTATTAGAAGTATGTAATTTTTTTAAATTATATTGTATTTCTTCGTACTCTTTGTCGGTACCATTTCTAATATCTAGTTTTAAATTATAATCTTCTCTTTTATATAAAAAGGCGTGTATTAACGGAGTACCCGCCTCTATTCTAAATTCTTTAGATAAAACTTCGAAAGGAAAAGCAACATAGCCCCATTTATCCCCCTCGACTAAACCGGTTAGGCAACGTATATCTTTTCTAAAGTGGTAGAACGGGTCTTGGTACATTACATTGTATCCCTCCGGGATCTTAAACCAATAAGGCATTTGAAGTTTTAAAGTTCTATTATCTACTAATCTTCCAATATTCATACCCTCTGTTTGTTCTATAGGGTGGTCGTCTATATGTATATCTATAGGGTCATTGTAGGCTCGTCTAATACTAGCGTCGTAGTATTGTACAACTTTACCGTTTTCATCTAAAGCACTTGTAAAAAAAATATCTGTCCACGCCGGTATAATAAATCCGCTAGTTAAATAATCTTGAATAGCCGGGCAATTTTTAGCCCCCATAACTTTACTATTTTTATGTCCGTTAAAATATTTCCAACTCTCTAGATGAGTAGAGTATTTTTGTTTTTTGTACCACTCCGGTAAAAATTTATTAGCCGGTTGAGGTGGATATAGTTTTAAAATAGGCTCGTATCTTTTTAATTTAGGTATTATTGTTATTTCCATATATTTATTATATCGGTATTTTTAAAACTATATTAAAAAATTAAAATTCTACCCAACCGGTAGTATTATCACTTTGGTATAAATCTTCGTCCCATATATATAAATTAGGATCCGGGCAAGTTATAGGAGCTATCCATTTAGCGTTTTCTAAATCTAATACCCAACTTTCGTAGGGCTTAGGTGGTAAAAAAATATTATTTTCTTCATCGTAGGTAAAACCAATACCGGCAAAATTACCTCTAAAAGCTATACCCTCGTTTATATGAGTATTATAAATTGTATTAAAACTAGTACGTAAACAATTTATAGCGTTAGGCCTTTTAGATAAATAATATTCTTCCCAATTATCAAAACCATTAGGTAAATTATCTGTATCGTTTTCATCAATACCCACAATTACCTCTAATACTGTATTTGTTTCATCTAAAAAAGCATAATGAGCCAATATAATCTCCTAACTAAATACTATCGTGTCTGTACCTGCGGTAAAACTAACTACCGTATCGCTACCGTCTGTAGCCGACGAATATGTTAAACCCGCTCCAACTGTAATGGATCTATCGGCGGTTGGAAATCTTAAAATAACTATACCACTACCACCGGAGCTAGAGCTACCACCACCGGCGCCCCCTCCTGTATTTACTTGGCCTGCGTTTGCTGCTACTCCGTTTTGTCCACTAGCACCGTTTCCTCCACCTTCGTTACCGGAGTTGTTAGGTACGGAGTTTAAGTTAGCTCCACCGGCGCCGCCTCCCGCATAACCAACGCTACTCCCTGTTATTGTAGTGTATCTGCCTGCGCCTGCGTTACCGCCCGTAGTTAAACCCGAGTTATCCGCTGTACCGCCTGTACCTCCTGCACCACCGGCACCGCCTGCGGCCGCAACTCCCGAGCCTACGCCACCGCCGGAGCCACCTTTATTTCCTTGATTTTCGTAAGGGTTTCCACCGGCGGGGTTATTAAAACCTGCGCCACCCCCGCCTCCGGATCCACCGACTAAACCGGCGTTCCCGGTGTTACCGGATAAATTACCGCCACCGCCACCGCCTTTAGCAGTTAAATTAGCGAAAACACTATCGCTACCCGTTGTACTACCTGCACCGCCTGCGCCAACTGTAACCGTATACTCTTGACCTACTACTATTTCTAAAGGTATATCTGTGTATTCATATTGACCACCGCCACGTTCTGTAGAGTATTCTAAAAGCATACCTCCACCGGCACCGCCACCGCCCCAGTTACCGCCTGCGCCACCACCACCACCGGCAACTATTAAATAATCAATTATAAAAGTAGTAGCACTAGCTGTTGGTGTTGTTGCTGAAACGCTTTTAAATTTACCGCCGTCAAAACCGCCGTTAGATACTTTAACTATAGACATTTAACTAATCTCGCTACCAAATAGGCTAAAAGATACGTTAGCGTCGCTTGCTCCAACACTTATAACGTCGGTTGCGTCTATAGTTATACCTAAAGTTAACGTAATAGTGTCATTTGAGGTAATCGTAGTATCGTACGCTAAATAATGTTCGTTAGCTAGAGTTGCACCGTCGGGTTTTACTGCAATCCTAAACGTATTATCTGCACCCTCACGGTTAGCCACTACAATAGTACTTATTATAGTTTCTGTACTAGCCGGTACGGTATATAAGGTTACATCGTTAGCGCTTGCGTCCCCTGTTTGTCCTAAAACTTTATAAGCTACCGCCATAATTTACTCCTTTCTTTTATGCTCCTATTAATAAAAATTCACTAAAAGCGGCTCCGGTTGTAGCTAAATTAGCTATATCTTGTGCCGTTGTTTTTTTAATATTATTACTATCGTCTATATCGCCTATTAATAATTCATCTCCTCCGGCAACTGTTGCGGAAGTTGACCCGTTTATATCTACGTTTAAGGTAACTGCTCCACTTGTACCACCTCCGGAAAGTCCGTCGCCGGCGGTTACTCCGGTAATATCTCCCTCTCCAATAAAATTCGTCCAACCGGAGTTATAAAATTGAAGTGTTGTAGATCCGGTCAAAAATACGAATTGGCCGTCTTCCGGGCTTGTTATTGCGGCGTCCCGAGCGGTAGCGTCTGCGAAAACGCAGATACTTTGCTCCATTAAATAATTGTTTACATCGCTAGCCGTTAATACTTCTCCGGTAGCGAATACTTTAAATCCACTAGGCATAGTTTTAGTTTATCCTTTCTTGTTGTTTTCCATAGCTATATGTCATTAATAACCTAACTTATCGGTATCTAAAATACCAAATAAAGCGTTATCTAGTCTTAAAAAGGCTTGTTGGTTAGCGCTACTTAATTTATACGATACTTTAAAGGTATCGGGTGTAATACTGTAACTTATAGCGTCTAATACTTCTAAGCTAACTATTTGACTTGGGCTACCACTACCCGGAGGTGTTAACTCAATATTTACAATATCTCCTACTTCACTTCCTAGGATCAAGTTTTGATTAGATGTATTTAAATCTACTACGTTTACTTCTAAATTATCAAAACGTAATAAAGCGTCTTTATATTTACCTAATAAAAATAAAGCAGCGTCGTTAACTTCTGTATCATTATCGTTTAAAAGACCGGATCTAGTTAACGTACGTATTAAGTATTTAATTTGTGATCCTATATCTTCTTGTGTTTGTGTAGATCCACCCTCACGAGTTAAGTTAATAATATTGTAGATCTCGTTATCGTCGTTTATATAATCTACTTTTACGTACGGTATATCGCTACCGTCATCGCTAAAAGTTTTAGTTACTGTACTTGGATAAGTGGTATGTCTATTTCTAAACGTCAATTTACCGCTTTTAGACATAAATAATAATCCGTTTTCGCTACGTTCTATAGTTTGTAATAAACTAAGCGTATTATCTGTTACACCGCTAAGAGCTTGCATAGTGCTTACTCCGGTTTCAATATCTCTATTTCCGGTACTAAATTTTACTGTACTACTACTTAAAATATTATCGATCATAGTTCCGCTATCGGTACTACTAAAACTAG
>Ga0222719_10005784_pt1 | contig 10609 bp, 9 predicted proteins | sample C33_34DmetaG_FD_165039 | JGI IMG/M metagenome (GOLD analysis project Ga0222719, IMG submission 165039) | Estuarine water microbial communities from San Francisco Bay, California, United States - C33_34D | ecosystem: Environmental > Aquatic > Marine > Unclassified | place: USA: California...
TAACAGTCGGCATGTCTGAAATGAGATTAGCGGCGTAATAACCGTCTGATCACGGGGTCTGGCCCACCTGGCAACAGAACGGGCCATAACTAATAGTATGTTCAAATTGTTTGCAACCATATGTTTCCTAGTCAACGGTGCGGTCGAGTGCACCGGCTACGATGACAGCGAGGGTCAGATCTACCAGACTTTATCAGATTGCGAGAAGGACGCCCGGTACAGGTTCTACGGACTCACGGACATATTCACCCGTTATGAACAGCCTTACGAGCAGATCGTGATCGGCTGTGAGGAAATAGAAGATTAACTTAAAGTATTACTGGATTCGTTGAGATCCAACTCATTGGCCACAATATCTCTGTCCTGTTGATTTAGATTGTTCAGAAGAGACCTACTCTGATCATAGATGGACCTGTTGACTGTTCTTATGCCCAACTGCTCACAGCTCTTGGTTATTTGCTGTTCCGTCCTCAAGTGGTCATAGTTTTTCGTATCAACCCTGGTGTCTCGCTTTGCCTTGTTGGCTACCGCCTCTAGGTCTAACGGATCAAGCACGTCCGGCAATCCCCTGCTTGCCAGCACCTGGTCTATCACTGTGCTCTTGTCTGAATCGGTGTCCGTGGTGAATATTGGATTGAGGTTGTTGAAGTTGGTTTGGTAGTCCTCGAAATAGGTTTGCCAGGTCTTGTCCTGTGCCACACGTACCATCAGTTGTCTCATCTCCTCGTCTTCGGCCAAAGTGGTGTAACTGATGTTGTTGGACAGTGTTTCTATGTAGGTATCTATGCCTACGAGATTGGAGTTCTCTAATGCCACTTGGGTGTTGATTTTGTCGCGCATCTCGGTGATCCTGGTCCTGTGTGTGAGGTATGGTTCTGATGCCAGTGCGTTGTTGAAATTGGTGTGTGCGTTTGCCACTGCTGTGGCGAACGTATCGAGAGTCTGTTGGAAATCGGTCGAGTCATCGGTCACGCTGGCAATGAATGACCTGAGGTCATCGTAGGCAGTCTCTAATGCGGATTCCGTGGCTAGGTTGGCCGTCGCTATGAATTCTATGGATTCCCGGAGGGTAATGAACACTGGCGCGGTGCCGTCAGTTGTTGAAAGGAAAATATTGTTGAGGGTGCCCAGGTGATCGTTCACAGACCTTTTCTTGTCAGTGGCTGGCACACCATACAGTTCTGGTATCAACCCTTGTACTGTCTGCACGTTCTGTAGTATCTCCAGGAAAGTGGCCGGCACAGGGTTGTCCAAGTCCTCCAGTGGTATTATGGTGCCATCTATTATTGAAGCACTGTGTCTGATCAAATCACCCAGGACCCTGCCTAGGTTTAGGTGTGCTATGTTGTTGATGTCGTCTTTGAGATCATTCTTCTGCGATGTGGTCAGCACCGTGTTGTTCTCTATGGCGGTGTCTAACTCAACAGATTTGATCACCCATCCTATCTTTAATTCATTGACCGCATTCTCCAACGCCTGATTGCTGAAGTTGGGTGATGCCTCTACTAATGATCGTAATCCTTTGTTGACTGCCATGGTTAGATTCCGTTGGCGAACACGTTGGGTGAACCCTGTATCATCCTGCCCTTGTCCGCCCTATCACGCTTCCTGCCAACACCTATGTCCTTGACGAACACGGTCATGGAACTGCCTATCAGCCGGGCCTTGTGGGGTTTACACTTGGGGGGATCTTCCTTGTTTGGTATCTTGTGGGGTGCCACCTTGTCACCACGTATCAGTATCGGCTTGCCGTTGGCGAAAACTGTGTACTGTGAAGCGAGCACCGGGGCGGTAAAGGAACAACGGTGTCCTGTTCTACATCTGTCTAGGTGTCGTGATATTGCTGGCATGACAGTATTTATGGATGCCAAAAACCGCTTGTATTATAACTTAAACTTGCTGAACTGGCCTTTTTTGACGTCTTGTTTTATACCACCCACGATATAACTTTCGACTTCCGTCTCCTGTGGTGCGACCTGCATGCCTTTGCTTGACAGCCAGTGCGTGGTCCATGGCAGTGGGTTGGTGCCCGCTGGTTGGTCATATAGAGGATCATATCCTAAAGCCTTCAGCCTCTTGTTGGCAGTCCACTCCACGTAGTTGGCCAACAGTTTCTCGTTCAATCCTATGATAGAACCATCCCTGAATAGATGTTTAGCCCAGGCCTTCTCTTCTTCAACGACTGATTTGAACATCTTGATCACTTCGCTATCACATTCTTTGATCACAGATTTCATTTCTTTGTCATCCCCCGCCATCCAGTTCTTCAGGATGTGCGTTGATATGGCCAGGTGTTGTGATTCATCCCTAGCGATCAGTGAAAGTATCTTGGCCGAACCTTCCATCAGTTTTAGTTCACCAAACGCGAATGTACAAGCGAATGAAACATAGAATCTCAGACCCTCTAACAGGTTTACGTTGACCATGGCTAGGAAAAGTTTCTTTTTCAACATTTTTGTTGATCCTTTGCCGTTGACTTCCCACTGCTTCGCGTATTCAATAAAGTCGTCGTAGTGCTTTGTGACCGAATTGGCTCTCTTTAAAATCTGTTCGTCGTTTACGATTGTGTCAAATACTTCAGACGGATCTGAATAAACATTCTTGATGATGTGTGTGTATGATCTAGAGTGTATGGTCTCGAAGAAATCCCATGTGACTATACAGCTCTCCAGTTCTGGAAGCGAAACGTATGGTAGGAACGCTATAACCGGTCCCCTGCCCTGTACAGAATCCAACAGTGTCTGGTACTTCAAGTTCGAAGTGAATATGTGTTTCTGTTCTGGTCTGAAGTTCTGGAAGTCCGCCCTGTCCTTCTGTAGTGAGACCTCCTCTGGTCTCCAGAAGTAACCTAGTTGCGTCTGCGTCAGTTTATCGAACACAGGGTACTTGTACACATCAAACCTCTGTGTATTTTGGTCCTCACCAAAGAACATGGGTTGTTTTGTGAAATCTATTGATTGTTGGTTAAAAACAGTTTTTGACATATTAAATTATTATAACACAAAAATCGTTCTTTGTCAGTATTTGATTTTTGTAAAAAATTCCTTAAATTGATTTAAACCTCGTTTGAAGCTATATTTATCTTTTTTTGATTTTTCGGACTCATACTGGTTTTGCTGTAAACACCTCCAGAACGGTGCGGCAAATTCTATTACAGCACCACCATTTTCCCAGAAACCGTAAGCAGGTTTATCCGAATGGAAATTCACCCTGTGGTTCCAGAAATGTGGATGCTCTAAAAGATCTATCTTATCCAATTCAACTTTGTTAAGTAAAATGTTTTTGTCCCTTAAAATGTTGCCCTGCCTATCCACCATGGTGTCGTTTTTGTTCTTACCTGACATACCAATTTCTAATTTGGTCATCGAAGAATAGTCATACTTGATCGGCAAAGATAATTCATGATCGCCTTGTGCTAATTTTTTTTCATAGATTTTAATTCCGTTGTGTTTGACATAAAGCACAGGATCACCTTTACAGGAATTAGCAGTCAAATTCAGATTCAGTTTAGAACCTGGAAACAACTTTTCCAGTTTATGCTCTACAAAATCTTCCATTTGGTCAAGCATGTTAAAAATTTTACAAGGCTTATGGTCTTTAATTTTGATGTGCTTGTCAAACAATTCCATAGCATCGCCTAATGATTCTTTGATTCTATGGATGTAATTCTTGAACGCAATCTTTTGATTCCAAATTGGATAGTTTAGATAATTTGCCACGTACAACAAGAAATAGAATCTGGCCAGCCTCGGCTTGATCGTGAGGTTGGCATTTTTTGGAGTGTACCACGACAATGAGAAGTCATCACTGAGCATGACCAGTCCTGTTTTATCACCGTTGTAAACCGCTGGCGTGTTTTTCATTATATAGAAAAGGCCAGCATTGAGGTAAGTGATGGTGCCGTCTGCGAAGAAAGGACCAAGACGGATTAGGTTTTCCATGTGTTCCATAAAGTCCTCGTAGGTCTCTGACCAGTGTGCTATGATGTTGTTGACCCCGCATTTGACTTTGTACTTCCTGAATAACTCCAACTCATGTAACAATCCTTGCATATTTGTTTTCTTGTTCATATGGTGTAGCACGTTGTCGCTGAAATGTTCTGCTCCTACGGTGAAATGTTCAGCGCCTGATTCAGCAATAGATCTGAATGTTTCTTCAGTCACCTGCCCCAGCGGCCTGTGTATCCAATTCGACGACCATCTTATTTTTTTATTTTTTGGAGCGTTGCGATTGTGCTCTGCAAGTATCTCGGCGAATTCCTTCAAAGACTTTAAGTTTCCGTTTGCTATCGAGTCGGCCATTGTAAATTTCTGTACATTGTATTTTTCTGATAAAAACAACATTTCTTCGGCCATCCTCTTGCCGTTCTTGCTCTGAAATTTCTTGAACTGTGAAGGTACGTCACAGAAGTCACACCTCCGCACACATCCTTTGCTTGAAATAATTGGAATCTGCACTTGATCTTCCTTACCAACATACTTGTCTAGTTCGTAATCGTCAAAGTTGGCAAACGGGTATTCTAGATCATCTTTAGATGGAACAAACCATTCAGATATGGCATATGGTCTGTTATCTAATTTGCCAGAAAGTAGATCAATTATTGCATCTTCTGCGTCACCTATTATAAAGTAGTCAGCAAGATTTCTCTCAGCCATAAGTTTGTCAAATTTCACAGTCTTCTCCGATTCATCGAGATATGGATGTAGTGATAAATGTCCATACACATTAAGGCCCTTGCCTCCTAGCACAATCTTTATGTCAGGTAGTTCTTTCCTTAATTTTGTACACAATTCATAGGTTGCCTTTTGCGTGAGAATGTAGAACACACTTATACCTAGATATCTAAAGTTCATGGTCTTAAGTGTGGCAATAATGTAGTCATAGAAACGATCCAGCACTTCGGGTCTTTCTTTGGTGTAAAGGTTGTAGTATTCCTGTATTTCTTTGAACTTTGCGTCATCACTCTGACAGAACTTTGTGTAAAGATCTACATTAAAATCTATTGTTTTTGCCTTGTACCCGTGAGATTCTGCTATACCCTTCAAAACAGCGGGTGCCGAGAAAGGTACAGTAAGATCAGACCATGGCAGGTTCATGATCACTATGTCGTAATCTTTTGTCATTTAAAAAAATATTTAGATGGTGCAGGCCTCACACTCGCCGTCATCTGGCTCAATGTTGCTCTGGATGTTTGGATCCTCGGGTTGGAGTATGACATCCTCGCCTTCATCTTCTTGCTGAGAACTGATTCCTGCTGGTTGGACATCTTCCTCCTCGCCCTTGAAATCGTATGTGTTCTGATAGTAAGAAGTCTTCCAACCGTACTTGTACGCTACTAGCATGTCCTGTGCCATGGCCGATAGAGGTACCTCGTTGTTCTCGTAGTGTAATGGATTATAACTCCAGTTACCTGATATGGCCTGGTCAAAGTACTTCTGCATCATGGCCACTACCTTGATGTATCCGTCGTTGTCTGGCATATCCCATAGTAAAGTGTAATCGTTTTTCAACTTTGGAAAGCCTGGCGCTATCTGCTTCAATGGCCCTTTCTTAGACTTTTTGATCTGAAGCATGGCCCTTGGTGGTTCAATGCCGTTGGTCTCGTTACTGACAACGGAAGAACTCTCCGATGGCATCTGCGCCGACAATGTGCTGTGTCTCAGTCCATACTTGGCTATATCTTTTCTCAAACTTTCCCATGCCATCCTCTGTTTGTGTGGCACGATCTCGTCAATTTCTTTCTTGTAGTGATCAATTGGCAGTAGGCCATCCGCGTACTTGGTCCTCTCGAATCCATCGCACTTGCCTTTCTCCATCGCTATGTCGCAACTGGATCTCAATAGATAATACTGGAACGCCTCCGACAGTCTGTCCACCAGTTCCCAGGCGCCCTTCTCGTTGTATTTCACACCATTCTTGGCCAGGTAGTGCGCCAGTCCGATGTAGCCGATTCCAAGACTTCTCCTCTTCTTGGTCGAAACTTCGGCGGCCTTTACTGGGTAGTCCTGGTAGTCTATGATCTGTTCCAGTGCCCTTACGCTAAGGTCACATAGATTCTCTAGTTCACTTAATTCTCCCAACTGTCCCACATTGATCGCCGACAGTATACACAGTGCTATCTCGCCTTGGTCGTCGTGTATGTCCTGTATGGGTGTGGTCGGCAGTGTTATCTCTTGGCATAGATTACTCATTGAAACTTTGTCCTTGAACGAACTGTGTGAGTTACAGTGATCCAGGTTCATTATGTAGATCCTGCCGGTCTCTGCCCGCTCCTTCAGTAGGTCAAAGAATAGATCTTGTGCTGGAACGGTTTTTTTTGGAATGGTCTTGTCGGCTTCATATTTTAGATATAAGTCGTCAAACTCTTCTGTGCCAAATGCCTCATAGAGGCCCGGAGCGAGATGCGGTGAGATGAGAGTGATGGCTTCCTCATTCATGAATCTCTCATAGAAAAGTTTTGAAATCTGTATTGAGTAATCCATCCGTCTCACTCTGTTGTCTTCCGTGCCCTTGTTGTTCTTCAGAACTAGTATGTCTTCGATCTCTGGATGCCAGATCGGAAAGTGTACGGTTGCGTTTCCGCCACGCACTCCATTCTGTGTGCAACATCTCACAGTGCTCTCGAACTTTTTAAGGAATGGCACAACACCTGTGTGTTGAACTTCGCCACCTCTGATCTTGCTGTTGATTCCCCTGATACGTCCTGCGTTGATGCCTATGCCCGCCCTTCTGGCGACGTACAGACCAATTGCCATGTCGCTTGAGAATATGCTAGGCAGTGTGTCATCGCTGTCCACTAGAACGCAAGAAGCGAACTGCCTGATAGGCGTCCTCACTCCCGCCATTACCGGTGTGGGAATGTTTATCTTGTGTTGTGATATAGCGTCATAGTATTTCTTCACGTAACCCATCCTATTCTTCTCTGGGTATTCCGCGAACAGTGTGGCCGCGATCATCATGTACATGTCCTGCGGTGTCTCATATATCTGTCCTGAACTCCTGTCCTGTACCAGGTACTTGTCACAGATCTGTCTCAGTCCCGCGTATGTGAATTTGAGATCTCTGTCTCTGCGGATCCATGTATTCAATTTTTTGATTTCTGTCTTGTTGTACTTGTCCAGGATTCCCTTGTCATACACACCCAGTCTGATGTTTCTCAATATTAATTTCAGTAATGGAATGTATTCGTACTGGCCATGTGCTTCCTTCCTCACGTCATAGGAAAGCAATCTGGCCGCGGCGTACTGGTAGTTGGGTGCTTCGAGACTGATCAAGTCATTGGCCGAACGTACCAAAACGTTTTGTATGTCCTTTGTTGTCATGCCATCATAGAACTGTATGTTGGCGTTCATTTCTATCTGTGAACTTGACACGCCAGACAATCCTTCACAGGCCTCCTCGACCACGAAATGGATCTTGTTGATGTCCAGTGGTTCCAGCCTGCCGTCTCTTTTCTGTACTTGGATTGTTGAAGAGTTGGTGTTCGGCATTAAATCTTTATATTTTTTATTCTTGATTATTGTTTTTGTTGTGTCCATATTTATCTAAACTTTTGAGTTCGTAAAATCTAAAAATTTTAGATCTGTCAAAAGACGTAGTCTATTTTCAAATTTTATTTTATACACATATTATGACAAACAGGACTGTTTGTCTATCTTTAATGTGTACAACCTTAGGTATTATACCAGGATCTGTGTTTGGTATTCCATGGTGGCGTCTGTGCCGGTATTTGTTGTGGTGTACTGAACACGTATGGTGTCGTTACCAGCAGTGGAATCTCCATCGGAAGTCTTCGCAGTCAGGGTGACTCCGGCATCGCCGTTGCTTTCTTCGTAGTCGTCGTTGTAGGAAGCGAACTCACCGGCGGCACTGATTGTCAATATTCCGGTACGGTAGGTAGAGCCTCTGTTGATCTTGTATGTTATCTTGACACCTTTGTCTGTAAAGCCAGGAAGATAAATTCCTGAATCGGTGGCCGACGATGTGTTGTCTGATAAGGTGATCTGTTTTACCGCTTTGGTGTGTAGTCCTATTCCCTGCACCTCTGGAGGGGTGTTGGATGGATCCGTGGAATCACCAAAGTCTGTGTCTCGCTGTGAAGTTCTCTCAAAGAAGTCCATGATAGAAGTACATTCGTCGTTGTCGAATTGTATCACAGGAACCTCATGGATGCTGTTCACACCCTCGAAATTGTTGGCCACGGATTGAGAATACCAGTTGCCATAACTGATCACGTTCCTAGTGCCAGTGCCTGTCGTAGAACTGGATTGCTTCACGTAGATGGCCTGCTGTCCTATCGTGCTCCAACTGTTGCCTGAGAACTGTATGTCCCTCGGACCGATAGTCAGTCCGTTGGTTGAACCGTCCATGGTCTCTCCCAGCATGGCACCGTAATAGCCAATACTGAAATCACAGTCTGTGAATCTCACATTGGTCACATCGTAGCTCATGTCGACCAGTCTAGCGAACTTGGTGAATTGGCATTGATTGAACACGATGTTGGAACAAGGAAGAGCCGTTGTGGATCTCACAGTGATCCCTTTTGAATTTGAATTGTCTGATCCCCCGGATACGTAGGAACCTTGGAACTTACAGTTGTTGAAATACATGTTGGTCGCATTGTCTATGCTGATACCACCATATGCCACTGTGTTCTTGAATGTGATATTTGAGATCTGTATCTGTGTTGGTGTTGTTGCATTGGCAGATCCTATGGATCCAAAAACATTGCCGTCATCATCCTCTGTGACCGCAACTGTGTTTGTGGCGCCGGAATTACTGATGATTGTCTTGTCTGGCCCTTCGCCTATGATATGAGCGTAAGGTGGGATTGTGAGCGCTGACGTTATCTTGTAGATCCCTGCCGGAAAGAACAATGTCCTTCTGGATCTGGTATCATCCTGGTCTGCTGGGTCCGAATACAGCTCGTCTAATGCCCGTTGGATGGCGGCAGTGTCGTCTGTGGAATTGTCGCCTTTGGCATCGAATTGTTTAACATTGGCGTAATCGTCTAATCTCTGTTGGAGTGTCCTAGACACATCTCCAGAAGCACCTGTGACTATGGGTGTGGAATCACCCAGGTAACCTTTGTACACATAACTCAGTGATGTGGTGAAAGCGGATGATCCGGCAGTCATGATCTCAGTGTTGCCAACCGCTGGTGCGCCGTCCGCCACCGTGCCATTACCTATGAAAAGCCTCTGTTCATCGATGACCCAACCTAACTCACCCGCGGCGAGTTGTGGTAGATCCGTCCTTTTTCCACGTCTGTGTTGTATTCTTGAAATCTGTACTATCGGCATATACTGTTATTTATTACAGTATCTTCTTGTAGTATTGCTCCAGTTTAGCATACCATTTGCCTGTCCACTTGTCATAGTCGTCTATCTCGAACGTCTGGTACTCGTTGGCCTGTGTACAGATGAATATACGGCCGGTCTTTATGTCCGTGTCGTAGGTCTTGTTGTGTGCCTCCGCGTAGGCCACAAGTTGTAAGAAGTAGTCTTCTACCCATTCCTTCTTCTTGAGCCTGCGTGACTGCTTGAAGTCCATTATAGCGGGCGCTCCCTTGAACACTCCCACAAGGTCCGTAGTACCCGCGTACAGTTCTGGGTAATATAAAGATACCTCTGACCCCCAAATCTCAGTGACGTCGTTTAAGCCGTTGTCTATTATGACGTTGGCCATCTGGTGCGCCTTCTGTTGTATGAGATTAGATCCCGGCGTCCTGTCTTCACCTTTTACGTGTCGCTCCAAACTACGGTGCATCACAGTTCCTATGTTGGCGCTCTCCGTTGATATTCTCTGAGCCTCCTGCTCACCCACACGCTTCCGCCATTCCATCAGGTGCGTCATGTCCTTGGTGGCACTCAGCACTGTTGTGACACTGGGCACCTGCCTGCCGTCCGGCGTCTCGTAATGTCTCTTGCGATCCTTAGTCACCCTTGCCAGTTCGCCGTAGGGAAAACGTTGATTGTAGATTATACCCTTATCCTCTAGGACGTTTTTTGGTATTTTCATTTTAGTATTCTACAGTATGATTGTTAGATTGTCAACTACTGTCGTCTCTTCATAGCCGATTTGGCCATCTTCTTTACAGTATCAGTGCTACCTTGGTCGTCGTAGTCCATGGCGGGATCCTTCTCCGACTCCGCATCTGTCTTGATTATGATCTTCTCGTTGTCGAAGTCCGCCACCACGTTCTTTAGGTCACCATCCGCGTCATAGATCCTCTTGAACACGTCGTAGTTGAATGCTGGATAACCAGTGTTGCTCATGATCTGTTTGACCGCGTCCATACTGATCTCACTTGACTCATCGCGCTCGTCAGCGTCGCCCTTCATGTTCATGAGGACGTTGATGATCGCTGACTCCAGGTCAGTGTCGCTCTTGTTGAATTCGAAAAATCTCACGGGACTACTTCCCCGCTAGTTTAGAGTAAAGCCTGTTGGAAGCCTCGAACACTTCCTTTGATTCTCTCTGCTCACGGCCTTCTGGTTCCGTGCCACCGGCTTCTGCGTCAGAGGCCCCAAACTCGTCTGTCTCTTCTCCACCCTCGGAGTCCAGTGAGTCTAGGTCTGTGTCCATGTCCGTTGCCATCGTGTCATCT
>Ga0222719_10005785_pt1 | contig 10608 bp, 8 predicted proteins | sample C33_34DmetaG_FD_165039 | JGI IMG/M metagenome (GOLD analysis project Ga0222719, IMG submission 165039) | Estuarine water microbial communities from San Francisco Bay, California, United States - C33_34D | ecosystem: Environmental > Aquatic > Marine > Unclassified | place: USA: California...
CCTCTGCGGCAGCTGCATTAATGATGAAGGCACCTTCCGGTACTTCCATAGGTACGTCGTCTGCAACACTCTCTTCAGGACTTGCTGCTGCCCCTCCAATGATTCCGGAGGGAGGGCCGTTAGGAGCAGGAGACTGAGGTACCTCTTGTTGTACCTGCGCTACCCCTCCCGTAGCCATCATCATATCTACTTGATCTTTTTCCGAAGGTATAAAGCTCCTGCGTACCCTACCATACATAACAAGATTCATAGCATCACGTGCATCTTCGTCCAGTAGATCTACATCCAAGTACATTCTATTGAGATTCATTTGATGCTGCCTTATTTAGTACCTTGCGGTAATATCTGAGGGTGTTGTCCTGCATGACATTAAAGCCTGTTTCTACCTCTACAGGCTCGTCATTTATAACTTCCTGAACTACTTTCCTGTTATTCTCTGCAAATTGATACGCGATGCGCTCATTCGCAAACGGGGTGTAATTATTGTTGTTTCCACGTCTGCTATCGATACCGTAAAAAGTCTGATCAAAGACTTGCGTAGGTAGCTGATAAGATGCGGCTGCAATCTCGTCTTGCATATCGTTAGCAGTTTTAATGACAAAGTCCGCAAATGTTTGGGGACTAGAGGTGATGTTATTATCCGTCATCTCATCAACTGCGAGACCGCCCTGTTTGATCATGGTGTACATGAGTTGTTGAGACGATAAAGATGCTTTATTACCCTGATTCACATAGTTTGGGTTATTTACAAGGGTTCCGCTATCCCTTAGAATAACTTCAATTGCTTGCTTGTTGGGCTTAAAACCATAATCATCTATAAGTGAATTGAGTGTTTTTGCGGCCTGCTGTGCATGGGTAGTTGCCCAAGAGGTGCTCGATTCTTCTTCTTGAGCTGTGGCTTCCGTAGCCTTAAACTGCTGTGTGTCCGCATCGTACTCAACACGAGCCTCTGATCGGCTCATATCATACTCACTTGTGGGTTGGGTAAATAGTAGCATGGCTTACAGTGTAAAATTGAAGTTGCGCCAGTCAATATTAAAAGGATCTACAACTTGGGGCTTGGTTGCTTCTTTTACGGCAGATAATGACTCATAGCCTTTGATCTTGCCGTTTTCGATCAGCTTTTGATCAAATATAATTTGACCTTGCTCGCGGGCTGACGTAAACAAATCTTTCCAATCAATATCGGCGGGAGTTGATGCGGTCGGTTTCAAAGCCCCTTTACTGATCATGTCAGCTACAATAGTGTTAGACGTATTGTAAAACCTACCCTTATCGAAATCAATTCGCGTGTTGATGTCTTTAAGTTTTGCTTGATCAACTTCAAACCCGTAGTTATCAACCAGCTCATTGAGAACCAAAGTAGCGGCGTTAGCTTCAGGTAATGTGTATGTAAAGCCTTTATTCTTACTCGATTCCCCTGTTATCTTAAACCGAAACTCAGAGGGCTTAGGCTTCATCATTTCCTTAAGGCCTTCTTCTCCATACTGTTGGAGTAGTCCGGGGAGTGACCTTGCAGCAAAACGCGGTTGAGATACTATATCCGCATAACCAATATCAGCATGACCGAAGGTAGAACCTTTTTTACCTGCAAAATATGAAACAACACCCACTCCGATAGCTAGAGGGTTTAGTACTGCTGCTGCCGTAGCTGCAGCCGAGTACCCTCCGATAGTTGCTAAAGCAGTCGCTGTACCTGCAGCGGCACCTATGCCCGTCACAAGATTCGGATCTTTAAGAAAAGCGTCTATCGAAACAATTGCACCTACAGCAGATACGGTTTTTGCGGCTGTGCTCGAGATGGTGCTTGACGTAGCAGTATCCATCTTTAGCTTTTCTTCTGCTAGTGTTTTAGATAGTGCATCCTTACCGGGGGTCAGAGGTACATTAACCTCGTTAAGAACCGTGTTAAGTTTAGCATTAACGGCTCCTCCGGCTACAATTTCTGTTGCTTTAGTGTTTATTGTGTTAGTTATATTGTCAACAAAACTAACAATTCCTCTGTTGGAATTAATCACGTTTGAAGCGGCTATTCCGGCACCTCCAGTAACAACCCCTGCAACAGGCATAGATACCGTAGTCGGCTGTAAAGAAACGGAAGGCACGCCCAGATCTGTTGATGGTTTTGAAGATGGCGGCGTAACCACGTCCTCTACAGTAACGATGCCTTGTTTTGGTTCTAAAAAAGACCAATCAACTGCTGGTGCCGTTGTCGCAAACGTAGTAATAAGCTCAGCCGAATCAGAGCCTAGACCATAAGTCTCTTCTGCGTACTTTTTGAGCTGTCGATCCGTGTACTTATCAGAGATAGTTTTAATGTCTTCTACGATACCTTTAAAGTTAACAAGATCGTCCTCTGAACCTAAATACCGAGATTCTACATCCTGTAATGCTTTATTGTAGGCTCGGTCTCTTTTTCTTTTTGCTGATCGTTCGAGCTCTCTTTGTTTCCACAAAGGAAGAGTAGTATCTAGGTCGGGTGCTTCTTGTATTTGATCTAAGATCGAGGGTGCGCCAACTACGGGTGATATGACGCTCGGGCTTTCCACAAACGGGCTTTGAGTAGGCGTAGTAGAAGCAAAGTTAAGGAAGCTCCCCTGTGTACCCGTCAAAGTGTCGTTTGGATCAATTGCCATTCTTCATAACTTCAGTATAGTTATTCTTCAAATTCAGGAGCATTTCCAGTAAAGCCGCTTTCCCCTGCAGACGGAACATTTCCTGTTCCGATTGTGCCATTACCAACCCCCGAAGCGTCAAGGCCTGAAGCTCCTTCAGGTACTCCAGCGTCGGGTCCCATACCTGCGGGTTGTTGACCAGCGGGGCCACCTTCTGGGCCTGCTCCTTGTTGTACATTCTGTAGTCCTTTCAGCATCTCTGCGTACATGGCTGCTTCGTCCATATTGTTGACGAGACTATCAGGATCGATGTCCTGAGAGATAGCCAGCTCTCGCATAAGGTTTGGTATCTTGATAAAGGGTGCCAACATCGGGTTGACCACCGTTTGCAGCAGAGCCGTGAGACGCTGCGTGCGTACCTCCTTTTGCATGACTGCAGAAGCACCGCGAGGTTTAATCTCTAGGTCGCCTACAATGTCAGGGGCGTCTTCATTGAATTGCATATTCCATTGGAAGTACGCCTCTCCCAACGGCTTGAGCATGAAGTCATCGATGTTCTTGATGACCGTCTTCATCGATAAGCTGGCGGAGCCGAGTAGCATCGACAAACCCGAAGCCGTACGGCCTGTACCGCTAACGCCCGTCTGTCCGTGCATGATTGACGGGATGCCCGTTTCCTCATCGGCAAGCTGGCGTGCAATCTGGTACATCTGGATGTTCTCACCTGCCGTGTTCGGGAACTTCAATCCGTTGATTGCGGTACCTGTTACGCCGGACTGGCGGCGGAAGATCTTTCCGGGGTATATATCGAAGTTCTGTCCGGGGACCAACGATGCTTCGTCTACGTCAAATACCAAGTTTCCGGCAAGAGCCAAGTTATCAATCGCCATACGCATATGCCCATTCATGAGCATCTGTGCGTCTTCCATGTTCTCGGCTACGCCTACACCAAAGATGTTGTACGGGTTAAGCTCAAAGGGTACGGCGCTGTACGGAATGCGTGCCGGAGTAAACGGGTTAAGCACACACCGAAGTACACGAGGGCCACACACCCAAGCATTAATCTGTACCTGATCGAGATCGTCCATTCCTGCCGGAAGGTCCATCCCAACTTCTCTGGCGAAGTGTCCGTCGAGTATGCCCCAATACTCAAGTACCTCGAAGCGGTTATCTTGGTATGACGGATCATTCTCATCGTTACGGACAGTATCTTCGTAGTACTTGTCCGTGTAGTTAGGTCCGCTCGCAATAACATCGGCAATCATCTGCTTGTCGAAGTACGGACGAGTCTGAAGAGAACGGAGCTGTTGACGGTTCATCCGGTGACGTTGGATAACGTACTCGGCATCATCAAGGCTCAAAGCCGACGGATCAGGGTGAAAGTCCCATACGGATACTGCCTCGATACGAGGTACAGTCTTTTCGTAGGGCTGGTACTCACGGTTGCCCTCCTCATCACGACCCCATTTGCTGATGGTCTTTGAGAAGTTCATCGGGCCTTTAACGATGCCCGTACCGAACAAGGCTGACTCGAACACTACTGCCCGAAGTACATTGACGGCATTCGTATCGAGTAGCTGATCGTGGATCATCTTTTCCATACGCCGTGCAGCTTCAGCAGCCGGAGAGATCTGAGGCTCACCTAGACGGGCACGACCTTCAGCTATAGGTAGCTGGCCGTACTCGTTGCGGAGACCGCCCAAGAAATCATTCTCTGGTTCCGTAGCTCGAGTAGCGCCGGGGGGTAGTTCCCGACCATCGCCCTCAAACCCAAACGGATCTGTGAGAGGTGCCGCATCATCAAGAGGCGTCTTAAGATGAGCAAACTCCGCGATACCTTCAGGTACGGGAGTCGATTCAACCGACAGTGGAAACTTCTTATTGGCAAATAAAATATCTACAATCTGCCCGTAAGCCGCCAAGACTTTCGTCTTAGTGATCTTGAGGAAGACTTTAGAACGCTCAGAATTGCGGTACTGGGTAGTACCGTCATTGAACGTCCCCCGGAAGTTCTTATACGCTTGCAGCCAACGCTGCTCGTGATTGTACCGTCCTACTTCCGCTGCACGGAAGCGTTCTTGGATTAATCCGGCGAGTCCGGGGGCTTTCTCTCCAGCGTTCTTAATTTCACTTGGCTGATCGTCTTCAGCCGAGCTGTACATATCGTCGGATGCCATTAAGAGTCCCCTTTGGGATTACTTGGTATTACTTACCGCTTGTGTTGTACAAGCTGCTATCGTCGGCCATTTTGAGCATGCCAGTGTCGGTAGGCTTGGTTTGTTTTTTAGGCATGTCTTCGGTAAGTACGCCCGTTTTGGTGCGAGTATCGAACTCGAGACCTTGACGGTACAATTTGGATTCGCCTACATTCTGGTCTACAGATTGTTTATCTTGGCCCATAATGTAGCCTGCTCCATAATTATAGTTGTTATTTGGCATTTTGTCTACTCCTTTTCTGCCATAATTCACAATTATTTATTCAATAATTGATTCATTTGATCCTCAGTAGAGGTTCGTTGTGGTAAGTTTCGTATTTGTTGTGAGATCTGCTCAGCCGTAACGCCTAAAGGCCCTGAGCGTAATTCTTTGGGTAGAGGTTCAATTTGTTCAATGTCGCCTGTAGTGACAGGGAGAGGGCTGACAACCTCCTCAACCGCTTGACCCGCCCGAAATGCTGCCGTGCCGTACTCCTCACGTTCAAAGGCTTCTTTAGCTTGTACGCCTTTTTCTTGTGCAGCAAAGAGAGATGCTGCCGTACCTGCGAGGGGAATAGCCTTTTTAACGCCTGTAGGTAGTTTGTCGTAGTACTCATTTAACTTGTCAAAAACATTTCGTACCGAATCTACGGTTATATCTCCGCGCTTGGCGGCGGCTTCTGCTTTGGCTTCTTCTTTGATTTTGGCCCGTGCAGATCGCTTTAGCTCTTGCTCTTCGGCTTTAATACGAGCAGCTTCTTCGGTTAGCCCTTCTCGTTTGACAACTTCTTCGGCTTGTTGGGTTTTAGCTTGCTCGGCACGGAGCTGTGCTTCAGCCGTTTGAGCTTCTATCTGTGCAGAAGCAAGGTTACGGCGGTCTTCAATTAGCTGTTTTTCTTCGGGGGTAAGTTCCCTCTGCTCTTGAGGTTGTAAAATATCGCCTTGCTCACGTACGATATCAATAGCCGTGTTACTTCCCGATATACGTTTAGCCGATACGTTAAGAGCTGCGGGCAGCTCATTAAGAGTGTTTAAACCGAGTACTTCGCCGTACATGTTCTGTAAAGCACGAAGCGCAATAGTAGGTTTAGCCTCTTCTCCCTGACGCATAATGCGAGAAATGTAATGCTCCGAAGACATCTTAGCGATAGAGTCCATCGTTTTTCCTGCATCAGCGTGGCCCATAATGGCACTTGCTTCTTCACGGAAACCCAATTCCATTGCTACGATAGAGGGGATTAATTTACGAAAGTCTTTGGCACCTTCGATTTCCCGCCCCATCTCTGAGGCATATGGCTTAAGCAAATCTCGGAGACCCCCCGGAGCGTTAATTGCTTGAGTCATTTTAGTCACAGTAGTATCAAAGATATTACTGCGACCCTCTTCTTCGGCAATCTCTGCCATGTCCCTGATGATCTCAAGAGCTACATCAGGTATTTTTATCTTTGCACGAGTCTTGAGGCCGCGTACTTTTTCAGTTAACATCCCCGTATCTAAATCGATATCATCGAGGGTTAGCCCTGCAATTTCCCCCGGACGTAGGGGTACTAGGGCATTTAATGCTAAAGCTGCGCGAGTTTGGGGATCTTCTACCTGAGCAATAGCTTTAGTAATAGCAGGCAATGTTATGCGAGCTTCGGGTACCGCTTCAAACTTTTTTGTACCCCGTTTTTGTTTACCACCAATTAGACCTGCAGATTGAGCTTTGGCTGAGTAGTCCGGAAATGGAGGTTCCATATCCAAGCTGGCTGCTGCACCATTTACCGCATTTTGTACTGTCGTTAATGCAGCAAAAGGTTGGCCTGCTTGCTTAGAAAGAACTTCGAGGTTGCTTGCCTTGCCGAGCTCTGTAAACGGAGAATTTAGATCAACCCCAACCTTAGTTAATTTGTTAGCAAATCCGCTAAGATTTTTAACACGGGATTCGGGGGCACCTTCACTGGCAATGTCGATAGCCTCACGTATCGTAAGAGTCTTATCTCGTAGTTTATCTGCTAACTCTGCCATGCCCTAGTATCCGAATGTCGAGTCTACTGGTTCGTAGATCCGATCCTTGATTCCTCTTAACTGACTGTTGATCGATGCGTAGCCCGATGTACGGGTCATTACCATGTAGCGGAGTGCGTCGTACGCGTGATCTTCTGCTTTGGTATCTACGTCTTCGCTGTTCGTTTTAGACAGCGGGATACCTGCCAATTGTTTGATGGTGTTCTGACAGGTACTGAATATCTTGATGCGGGGCTCGTTGGAGTACGGATCATCCGATAGACGCCGATGTACCTCCATCTTGCCTGCTATCCGATTACGGTCTGATGGGGTCCACCGTACACCCGTACGCATCATGGTTTCCGCGATCGACGGCCCGAGACCCGTTTTGTTCCAACACGACGCATCCAATACTGTGTAGTGGGGCGTTGGATCTTGCGCTTCCACTTCCATAATCTTTTGAGCAAGGTCCTCCCCCGTCATGCCTTTGCCGTACAACTCGCGATAAACCCAGATATTGTTATCCCAGTCGATAGCACCCCAAAGTACACAAGAGGGAGAACTATATCCGTAGTCGGCTGCTCTGATGCGGGGCCAGTTCGTGGGTAGCTCGATAGGGTCTACCACGTGACGTACCCTGCTAAATTCTGGGAACGCTGCACCTTCAGCAACGTCCCAGTCCCCTTCGAGAAGCCGTTTACGCTCTACCTCAGGGAGGGAGCGGAGCATCGCTTCGTACTGCCCGTCCGCCATCAAGTATGGGTTATCGGTTAGGCGTGCGGGGATAAACCGTCGATAGAAGAGAGGTTGACCCTCTTTAGGATGGCCTTGAGGCCACAAGAATGGTTTTCCGGTTTCAATGTCCGTAGCGGCAAAGGTTGTGTTGTGCTCCGCCGCCTCGATGTACATCTTCTTGACCCACCAACCGCCGACCCCTCCGGGGTTCGCCGTACATCTCATCGATAGGTTACCCATGAGTTCTGGGTCTGTGGTACGAAGACGAGAACGGAGATAGTCCCATACATAGGGGGTAGGGTACTGGGTAATCTCGTCGATACCGATCCACGCAAAGGCTTGACCTTGAAAGCGGGTTACGTCTCGGTCTTTCTCGAGGTAGGTAAACCAGAGAGTAGCTCCGGACGGGAAGTGCCAAGTGGATTTAGATTCCTTAAAGGAAGCCCCCGGAAAGGCTTTAGTGTAGAGCTGACGAGACTTGTCGATAAGTTCGGTTAGCTCGTCGAGGGTACGCCTTAGCAGCAGCCCCCTGAAATTAGGATTATGGCAATACCGCAGAGGATCAGCAAGTAGGGCAAAAGACTTACCACCCCCTGCAGCACCCCCATAAAGTACATCTTGTTCCGGAGCCGAGAGAAAATCATACTGAGGACCAGTATTAGGGCGAAATACGATTTCTGAATCTTCAACGAGATCTCGGACGGACTTGGGAAGGTTTTCGATCTTACCTTGATCGATGACAGTACTTTTTTGATTGTTGAGAGCATTTTCTACGAGTCCTGCCGCTTTCTTTTGCTCTCTGACGACTTGACGGTACCGCTTGGCTTGTCCATCGAGTTGTTTAGCCTTTTTAGCATTCTTTCTAATTCGTCGCTGAGTTTCTCGACGTGCTCGCTCAGTGCTCGATAGACGATAGGGGCTTTTAGGCGCGTTCGGGTCCTTTGGGGGACGGCCACGTTTACGCTTCGGAGCTTCTTCACCATTGTCGTGTTCTTCATCGGACATATATCACGCGAAATGAGCTTTGGGCTTGTACTGTTTGTTGGGGCTCTTAGAGTGTCGTCCCTTGCGGCGGATCTTGTTCTTGAAGATCAGGTTAGCAGGTACGGTTTTAGACTTGGTAGCCATCTGTTACTTAGGTGAGGATGTTTCATCTCTTGACATGGAGATGAATTTATTTAAAACACTGCTGCCTTTAGAGCCGTAACGATTAATAAAATCTTCTTTGGCTGCTTGGTATGCAGCTTTCTCACGGTCTGTGTTAACCCTAGCACCCATCCTTGCGATGTTTGCGGCTTGCCGTTCCATTAAATCAGTTGACGCCTTACCTTCAGCTCCCTGCTGGGCTCTAAAAGCTGCAGCACCTTGTTCGGGCGTACCTGCGGTTAATTCAGAACCGCCTGCTGCGTTGCGTGAGGGGTTCTTGTACTTGTCTGGTTCAGCCATTTGGATTAATCTCGCCTTTAGGGGGTAGAAGTACGACACCGTGTACGGCTTGTACGTTGTGGTTGATTGTTTCTTGTTTACCTAAGCCGATGCGATTGAGAAGGGCTTCTGCGGCCTTTAAGCGTATCTCGGCGCGTGGTTCGCTGCCGTCATCATCAATGGTCGCTACGAGGCGATTAACGGCCTTTACTGCGTGGCCTGCCATCAAGGACTTACTACGCTCGATGATCTCATCGGCAAGTGCATTACGGAGATAAGTAGTGGATTTGGGGTTGTACCCCGCATCTTCTGCAGCTTGACGAAGATTACCACCGTTCTCGAACAGGTTATCCAAGAATAACTGCTGTTTTTCGTTCAGCTCTTTAGGCTTACGGGTCTGTGGGAGTAAGTTCATAGGCTACATCACTATTTTCAGGTGTTATGGGCGATGAAGGTGTACTGGCTTGGTACCTGCGTTGTCATCTTAGCGTGCTCGGGCAGTCGTAGCCGTCGTACACATCGACCCACACTAGCATTTTAGTGGCTAATAGGGGGGTTGTCAAGGGTAAAATAACAAAAAAATAAAAAATAACGCGTTTATTTTCAAATGTATCGTAAAAAAGTGGGTACGGGGGTCATTTTTGGGGTTGACAAATCGTGATTTTGTAGATATACTGGGCGTATAAGCCTTTCCGGTAATATATATACCCATAGGGATACCTTATAGGGTACCCTGCAGGGACCCCCCTACCCCCCACAGATAACTTATTGAGGTTACTCCCTAAATGTACGCCACCAACCCCCCTTCGAGGGGGTTTTTTTGTGTCTTGCGTAACGGGCCACACCTTACACGTAGCCCATTAGTTGCCATATAACCCTATTTCCATAAAAATATGGGGAGATTGCATGCACATGTGCGGGGGAGGGTACTGGCCCTTGCCCGCCCTATAGGTCACATATTTATGTTCCCGTTCGGTGATGCCGTGGGATGCCCAAAACCCAGCCTATTTTTTCCCTGTGAACCATACCCAGCGCGTACCCGTCGCGTAGGCCTCGCGTGTGCGCACGTTGGGGGCTCCCAAAACGATTGAGCCCCTGCCCGATGTTATATGGCAAGCAACCCCAGTGGCATGTCGAAAGGGTAAAACCCTGAGCGTCGATGCCTGAAATACACGTCAAAACGAATAAACCCGAGACAATACCCAAAGCATAAAAACCCTTGTGGTTCATGCCCTTGCGAATTATTACCCCGAACACATAAAAAAACCCCCCAGCAACGCGCTGAGGGGCTCTGTGAAGGCCTCGAGGGGTGTACGAGCTACCCCTGAGACAAGCGCACATTGTGCTCTTCTACGGGGCTCTTGAGCGTCTTCTGGTGCTCTTCCAATTCCCGCGTCACCTTAAGAAGTACGTCGAGGGATCCCTTAACAACCGCCGACAAGTCCCGCACGTCACGGGTGAGCTCGTCGAGATCCGCCCGCACACTGTCCTGATAACTCTCGAAAGCCGTTTCGAGTAGTCTCTCTGAAGTGTCGAGGGTATTTTCTACACACTCTAACCGTGAGATTATGTCGTCAGCGTCGAGACTATCCAAGCGTGAAACGAGATCTTCGGCGTCAATATTGCAGATGCGTAAGTCCAACTTCTCAAGG